>Ga0123356_10000851_pt1 | contig 33947 bp, 31 predicted proteins | sample TergutEmb28metaG_2_FD_92546 | JGI IMG/M metagenome (GOLD analysis project Ga0123356, IMG submission 92546) | Embiratermes neotenicus P3 segment gut microbial communities from Petit-Saut dam, French Guiana - Emb289 P3 | ecosystem: Host-associated > Arthropoda: Insects > Digestive system > Gut ...
GAGCAGGATATAGATTCACCGGCTGGACTAATGATGATGGCGTAACTTTGATGGCTGATACTGCGATGACCTTTATAATAGGCATGCCTGCGAAAAATGTAACCCTCACAGCAAACTGGGTACTTGACATAGGAGGTGCATCTATCCCACTAACAGTAAAACTGTCGATAGGTAACCCAACAGACCACACAGACTCCACCGAGCCGCCCGAGCCTGAGACGGGCGAACCCACAGACCCGCCACCGCCAACACCGACATCAGACTCCACGGAACCGCCGGAGCCTGAAACAGGCGAGCTTGAGGAACAAGGTACAACAAATCCGCCGGAGGAACCATCAGACCCACCGGCGGAAGAACCACAGGATTAAACACAAAATCATACAGTTACAACTGAACGAATTGCAAAAAATCCAAAAACATACAGTTATAACTGAACAAAATGCTCCGTAAACGAAAGGTCACATAACCTATGGATGAAACAATAGACATTCTGGCTGATGAGCAGCATATTTATGATAAGGCCGTATCTAACGTGGAAGCGGTAAGAACCGGTGCAGAGTTCAATTTTGAGGAGTATGAAAAGCTTACTGAAGCTTATGGAGAACTGCTCGACGAGCACAGACGTTCCCTCATTATTTCAGACTCAACTACGATTGAACTGTACGAAAATAATGTTGACCTGACTGATAAAATGTATCACGACCAGCTGACAGGTATATATAACAGACGCTATCTGGAGGACAGTTTAAAACGTATCACACACTCGCTTAAGCGTTACGGGGATGTGCTGAGTGTGATGATGATTGACATAGACTATTTCAAGAAATTCAACGACACTTACGGACACGGCGTGGGGGACACCTGTTTGACAGCAGTTGCAGAAACGATAAACGATACCTTGCTACGACCTGATGATTTTGTCGCACGTTACGGCGGAGAAGAGTTTGCTGTAATTCTACCCTATACAGATGAAAAAGGTGCACATTTTATTGCAGAAAAAATGCTTAAAAATGTAAGGGGACTTGATATCCCCCATCAACGAAACGAAGTTGCAGACTGTGTGACAATTTCTATCGGCTTTACAACAATTAACACAACAAACTCACAAAATGGCGAGGAATATCTGAATCAGGCAGATAAAGCACTATATCAGTCAAAACAAAACGGACGTAATCAATATACTTTTATTGAGTATAATAAATAAAATTAGGGAGTATATAAATGGGAAAATCAAGTTTTACCATCGTCGAAACATCTGCAACACCAAATGTTGAACTTGAGGTGTCGGGATATATTGTATATGACACCGCTATGCAGTTTGAAAAGGCGATTAGCGACTCATTACAGAAAAGTCCGGAAAGCCTAACGGTAAATATGGAAAACGTCGTTGTATTCACTTCTGTCGGAATAAAGATTATCCTTAAAGCATTTAAAACCGCAAAGGAAAAAGGGACAAGGTTTCAACTCGAGAGTCCTTCCGATGTCGTAAGAAATGTTTTGAAGCTTTCTGACCTGACAGAGTTGCTTTTGAAATAATAGAATGGAGCAAACAAATGAGTGATTTAACAATGGAAAGAGAAGAAACAGCAACGGGCGTAAAGTTCAAAGCTGTGGGACGTATAACAACCGTAAACGAAAGATTTTTCGAAAAAAAGCTAAATGACGCGCTCGAAGAGGGCTTTAACCATATCGTCCTGAATATGCAGGATGTAACATTAATGACATCCATCGGAATAAGAATCATTTTAAAAACGTTTAAAAGCTGCATAGAAGCAGGTGGCAAGTTCCAAATTGAAAGTCCTTCCGATGTCGTCAAAAACGTATTGGGACTGTCTGCACTGCAGCAGATGATGGTAGGATAATGGTAACACTGAATATTAAAGCAGATACGGAAAATACGGCTGAGGCCATGGATTTTGTGGAAGAGGAGCTTTTACGTTGCAATTTCCCCGCCGATTTACACCCTGAAATTCTTATCGCCGTGGAAGAGATTTTTGTAAATATTGCATCATACGCTTATAAACCGGAAGAAAAAGGCGATTTAAGGATATCTGTGACAATCAACAAAAAAGCGATTATACAATTTGAAGATTCGGGGCAGCCGTTTAATCCTCTTGAAACCACAACTCCCGAGCTGAATGCATCTATCATGGAGCGTGAAATAGGCGGTCTTGGGATTCATTTTGTAAAAAATATGATGGACGAAGTAGAGTACCGATATGATGGGGGTAAAAATATATTCACCATCATAAAAAACACGACCAAACAGGACAAGGTGAATTGAATATGTATATGAAAATAAAACGTGCTGTAACGGATATCGTTCGCGATGATGGGCACAGAAGCCTGGCAAACCGGATTTTCAGCAGCTCAATTACAATCCTTATAATAGTAAACGTTACAACAGTTATCCTCGACCTTCTAGAAGTAATCCCGGCAGGCATCGAATCGGTTTTTTATATTATTGAAGTTGTGTCTGTGGCTATTTTCACAGCAGAGTATATTTTGCGTTTATGGACAGCAGATATTTTATATTCAAAAATAAAACCGGCAAGAGCCCGTCTAAGATACGCCCTTTCACCAATGTCGCTCATAGACGTAGCGGCTATTCTCCCATTCTATCTGCCTATGGCTTTCCCCATCAATATGACAATACTCAGACTGCTCAGACTCTTGCGTTTGCTTCGGATATTAAAGCTAAACCGTTATTCAAACACCAAAACCTCTGAAATGATACTGGCTTCCATAAAAGAAGCTATTGTATTTACAGATGCAGACGGCAATTTTCTAAGTGCTAACAAAGCTGCGGACAAGCTTTTCCCGTCCTTAAAGAGCTTAAAAAAATATTCACCAATAAACCAAGCTGAAGAATGGCCGGACGAGCTTAGGCAGATTGATGACCAAACCATAAAGGAATCTGTCTTTTTTGACATGAATGACGGAAACAGTCATCATAAAGCCGATATCAGTTATATCTATGACAGAGAGAAGCTGCTCAGGTATATAATTATTATTCAAGACATAACAGAGACAGTTCTGCTCGAGAGAGCAGAAAAGGAACGAATGCAGTCAGAACTGCTTATTGCCGCAAAAATCCAAAGCAGCATGCTGCCGAATGTGTTCCCGCCGTTTCCTGACCGGACAGGCTTTGATATCTACGCGCTTATGGACCCCGCCAAGGAAGTCGGCGGCGACTTTTACGATTTCTTCTTTATAAGTGAAAACAAGCTGGCAGTTGTAATTGCAGATGTATCAGGCAAGGGTATTCCTGCGGCATTGTTTATGGTAAAAGCAAAAACCGTACTCAAAAACACGGCACAGCAAGGCAAACCGCTTGCAGAGGTTATGGAGACCGTTAATAACTCGTTATGTGAGGGCAACGATGAGTGCATGTTTGCAACTGTATTTTTGGGAGCTCTCGACATTACATCCGGGCACTTTACATATGTAAACGGCGGACATGACATCCCGCTTATTAAGCATGAAGGCGGCTTTGAATGGCTGTCGGTAAAACCTGCCCTGATGCCCGGATTCATGCCCGGTACAAAATACGAACAGGAAGAGATAACACTTCAAAAAGGCGATACATTATTTCTCTATACAGACGGTGTAACCGAAGCCGAAAACCCCAGCAAGGAAACACTCTCAGAGCAACGACTGCATAGCATTATAAACGAATGCAACTCCACCTCCGCAAAAGAATTATTGGACTTTGTTCGAGCCAAAGTCGATGACTTCGCCGACGGCGAGGAACAATTCGACGATATCACCATGCTGGCGTTAAATATAGAGTGAGCCGGAAATCAGACTTATCGAACAAAACATGTTCACCGGATTATATGAAAGGCGAAAGAGAGATTTTCCAATGAGCGACTACAGCAGAAAAAAAGGCAAAGAACACGCAGTTATAATAATCATATTTGTGGTTACTATAGCTGCATTAATATTTCTATCAGGATGTCGGGACACATCGGAGGACATTAAATCCATTATAGCTGATGTGAGGCAGAGCTCAGAGGTTATAGAAGAACGCAAGCATTTACGGATTGGTGTGCTTGTAGGACCCTATGCAGATATGGTATCACAGGTTATTGAACCTGATTTGATTTCCAAGGGGTATACAGTTGATACTGTCGTATTCACACAATGGGATGCTACAAATCTGGCACTTGCCAATGGTGAAATCGATTTGAATTTGTTTCAGCATAGTCATTTCCTAAATAATTTCAAATCTGAACACAATCTAGAATTATCTGCAATCGTAGAAGTCCCGACTGCATCAATGGTACTGTTATCGGAGCATTATAACACACTAAGCGATATTGAATCCGGTGCATCCATAGCACTTCCGAATGATGCAACCAATTTGGCTCGTGCACTGCGTATCTTACGCGAAGCAGGCATTATCACATTAAATAATAATACAGATATATCAAGAGTCACATTGGACGACATTGATTCAAATCCACAGGAGCTTGTGTTTAACACAGTAGACGGTTTTGCGGATTATCGGGAACAGCTTTCCGGCAGCGATGCTGTAGTTATATCAGGAGGTCGTGCTTATGCCGGCGGCGTCAATCTTTCCGATGCATTATACAGTGAAGTATTACGGGACGGATATATGATTGTTGCTGCTGTACGAACCGAAGACCTTGCAAGGCAGTATGTTTATGATTTTTTGGAGATAATCCATTCAGACAGCTTTAGACATGCAATTATGGATGAAGACGGTACATTCAGCGGATTCCAGCGTCCAAATTATTTCTATAGATAAAATGCGGGATTAATAAATGAAAAAAATAAAATTTTCAAATAAGCTCTTACTCGGGTATATTCTTGTGATATGCCTTTCTGCTGTCGTTGGTATTTTTGGAATATCAGGCATGCAAAGATTATACCAAACCGGCTTGTCCATGCATAATGAACAGGTGACAGGTATTAATAATCTGAGAATAGCATCAAACGATATAAACCGCTCAATGATTGACTTAAGAAACGTTGTGATAATGAGTATGTACGGCGAACGGCAGGGCACTATTGCAGCGAGCAGACAATTTGAGGAGAATGCCGCTGATTTTGAAAGAGCACTGGAAGCAGCAATTACTATAGAAGAATTGAGGGTTTTATACCATCCGGTAATCAGCGAATTCCAAAACGTCTATTTGCTAAACAGTCGTATTATTATTAACCTGTGCCTCGATAATTTGGCAAACCCGTCAATTATGTTCAATATAAGTGTGTTGATGGCAACTAATATGGAATCGATGGAACGCTTGAACAGATTGCTTGACAGTCTTGCAAAAGCACATACCGCAATAGCGGATTATACAATTTCACGCAATCAGGAGCAAAATAGTTTTTTCGTAATGATGCAAATAATATTTGTTGTTCTTGCAATTTCTTTGGGTATCGTCCTTACGTTAAAAATAACATTAAATACACTATCCAGACTTGAAAACGCACTTGAACAGGCGAATGTCGCAAGTAACGCAAAAAGTGAGTTCCTTGCCAACATGAGCCATGAGATACGAACACCTATGAATGCAATAATCGGGATGACTTTAATCGGAAAAAGAGCAGTGGAAAGCAATAAAAAAGACTATGCTTTTGACGAAATAGAGGTTGCATCTTCTCATTTGCTCGGCATAATAAACGACATACTTGACTTATCAAAAATTGAAGCGGGTAAAATGATGCTCTCAAGCATTGAGTTTAGCATTAAGGACATAATAAATAATGCACTTACTGTTATTAATGTCGATTCAAAGAACAAGATGCAGACAGTAACTGTAAACATTGATGAAAAAATAACATTTTTCGTAATTGGAGATGCCCAGCGTTTGACACAGGTGGTTACAAATCTGCTTTCAAATGCAGTAAAATTCACACATGAAAAAGGCAATATTCAACTGGATGTAAGATTGGGTGAAGAAACTGACGGATATTGCAAGCTTTTATTTGAGGTGACTGACGATGGGATTGGCATTTCAGCCGAAAATCAGGAAAAACTCTTCGGAGCCTTTGAGCAGGCAGAAACCGGAATAACACGCAGATTTGGAGGTACCGGACTCGGTCTTGCTGTATCTAAACGCTTAGTCAAAGCTATGGGCGGAAAGATTTGGGTAGATTCCGAGTTAGATAAAGGAACAAAATTTTCTTTCACCATTCTACTAAAATACGGCAGAGAGGAATCCTATATTTCTCCAAAAGACGATGAAGAAAATAATGAAGCAGATAATGAAGCCTGCACTTACAAAAATAAACATTTGTTGATTGCGGATGATATGTCAAGCAATCGTCTGATTATCACATCACTTATGGAAGACATCGGGTTTTCCGTTGACTGCGTTGAAAACGGCAAGGAAGCCGTGGAAATGTTTGCTGCAAACCCCGAAAGATATGATCTAATTCTTATGGATGTAAGAATGCCTGTTATGGATGGTCATGATGCAACCCGGAGCATACGCTCCCTTGATATTCCAAGAGCAAAAGACATACCAATAGTCGCTTTGACTGCAAATGCATTTGATGATGATGTCAAAAAGTGCATCGAATCCGGCATGGACGACCATCTTAGTAAACCTGTTAATATTGACAGCATTAATAGAATACTAAAAAAATATCTTGCAAAAGAAGAATAACCTTTATCTTGTAAAGCGGTACGGTGTGAGGTATAATCTGCTAACTAAGATTAATCAGGTGCTTTAGTTATGTGGGAAGTCAAAAGTAAAAAAAGCGGCAGGTTCTCTCTTGTTTATGCATTGTTTTTTTTGTCATCGGCAATAATGCTGATGGTTGCTATTGTATTTTCCGTTTACATTAATGGTCTTGAAAGAGAACTGGTAACAAGCGTACAAAATCACCTGCGGGTTTCCGCCTACCGTGCATCTGTTTATCTTACGGCGGATGAACTTGATTTATTTCAAACGGAAGAGGATATGGAAAGACCCGAATGGGATGAGACACGAGCAAGATTACAGAGGTTTGCCGAAGAAAGCCAGGTGCTCTATGTGTATTATTGGCGGTACACAGGCGATGGCTATATCCAATATATTATTGATAACGACGAAGACGAAGAATACATGGTAACACCGGAGCTTTTCTTTGCGGTTGAAGACGACCCGTTTACCGCTGAAGCTGTAAGCCGCATTGTTGCGGGAGAAAGCTGGGTAACAGATCTGGGTGACTATACAGATTCATGGGACGGGCTTATATCCGCTGTTGTACCGGTGTTTAACGATGACGGAACAGTTTATTGTGCAGCCGGAGTTGACCTCAGCGACGAAGTAATCGTTAACATGCACAATGTAATGAGCTTCATGAGAATTATCCTGGTGCTTTCCTTGCTTTTATCAGTAGTAGCAGGGTTCCTTGGTATGCGTTCATATAATAAAAAAGCCATTCAAAACGCCAAAGCAAGCTTATCAAAGAGCCGGTTCCTGTCCTCAATGAGCCATGAAATGCGAACACCTTTAAACGCAATAATAGGTATGACCGCAATAGGAAAAAGAGCGGAAAACCTGGCTGATAAAAACCGTTCTTTTATCAAAATTGAAGATGCGTCATCTCATATGCTCGGTGTCATAAATGATGTGCTTGACATGGCGAAAATAGAAGCGAACAAGCTTGAGCTCTCACCTGTGGACTACAGCTTTGAGAGACTGCTGCAGAAAGTAGTGACAGTAATAAGCTATCGCGTAGATGAAAAGCAGCAGTCACTGAATATTTGTATTGACGAGGATGTCCCGAAAATCGTTGTCGGAGACGACCAGCGTTTGGCACAGGTTATTACAAACCTTTTATCAAATGCCGTAAAGTTTACACCGGAAGGCGGGAATATAAGCCTTCTTGCGTCTTTGACAGGTGAATCCGACGACGAATGCGAGCTTCGTATCGATGTTGTGGATACCGGTATAGGAATATCTCCATCGCAACAGAAAAAGCTGTTTGAAATGTTCGGGCAGGCTGATAGCGGAACAAGCCGCAAGTTCGGCGGTACCGGGCTGGGACTTGAAATCTCAAAACGTATCATTGAGCTCATGGGCGGCAAAATATGGGTTGAATCGGATTTGGGGAAAGGTTCACGTTTTATCTTCACCTTCAAAACCCGACGCAGCGATAAAACCGCCGAACTCTTAAGTGAGCATAACAGAAGCGATAGTATTAGGTTTGAAGATGCCGACAGCAGCTTTGAAGGAATAAAAATGCTTATTGTTGAGGACATAGAAATAAACAGGGAGATTCTTCTTGCGTTACTGGAAAATACAGGCATACACATTGAAATTGCCGAAAACGGTGCTGAAGCGGTTAAAATGGTGGGAGCGGCAACCGGAAATTATGATATTATTTTTATGGATGTTCAAATGCCTGTTATGGACGGTCTTGAAGCAACCGGGTTAATACGCTCTCTGCCGGGATGTGAAAAAGGCGTGTTGCCGATTATTGCAATGACTGCCCATGCTTTTAATGACGATATTGAAGAGTGCCTTGAGGCAGGTATGGACGATCACCTCAGTAAGCCGCTTGATGTTGTAAAAGTGCATGAAGTGCTAAATAAGTATTTGAATAAGAAAGGACACAGAGATAATGAATGAAACAATCAAAAATATCAATAAGCGATATACATGCCGTGATTTCAAAGACACTGCCTTAAAGCAACAGCAAGTTGACGAGCTTATAAAAGCCGCACTTGCAGCACCAAGCGCAATGAACCTGCAGCCCTGGCATATTATAATGGTAACAGATAAGGCTCTGATTGACGAGTTGGATGTCGAAGGCATGAAAATCGTTGAGTCATGGGAAGATAAATCGGCATATAACAGATTCAAGGAGCGGGGAGGCAAGCTCTTCTACAATGCCCCTGCGTTAATGCTGGTTCTATCTGACGGCTCGACATGGGGGACTCTTGACAGCGGAATCCTCTGCCAAAACGTAGTCATAGCAGCAGAGTCCATGGGTCTGGGAACCTGCATAGTAGGTATGGCAGGTATACCGCTAAACGGTCCGAGAGCCGAAGAATACAAAAAAACCTTCAAATTCCCCGAAAACCACACATTCGCAATAGGTATACTCTTTGGCGAAATTAACTCAGGCAAACAGCCCCATGAGCATGATACCGGCAAAGTAACATATATAAAGTGAGTTTACAGTTTATTAACAGTTGCTATTGCTATTTAATGTATAATGGCAATTCGAAGACACTCGGGAACAGTGCTTTTTATAGCGAAGGGAAAAATAATGGAAAATCAACGTAATGTTGAGATTTTTGGAGACTCTATATTAAAAGGTGTTCAGCTTGATGATGAGAACCATCGTTATCACGTTGATAATAATATTGATGTTAACATGCTCGAGAAGAAATTTTTACTCAGTATTAATAACTTCTCTAAGTTCGGCTGCACAATATCAAAAGCACTAACGGCAATTGAAAAGCGTTTTAATAAAGGCGAGCTGCAATGTGATGCAATTGTGCTTAACCTTGGCGGAAATGATTGCGACTTTGACTGGAAAGCGGTTTCGGAGCGACCCGATGACGAGCACCAGCCAAACACTCCGCTTGATGTGTTTTCCGATACATATAAAAAAATTATTGAATACCTTAAAGAAAAAGGCATACGCCCGATATTGACAACACTCCCGCCGCTTGACGCACAAAGATTCTTTAACTGGTTTTGCGGAGGACTCGACAAAAAAGCAAACGTCCTCAAATGGCTCGGCGGAGTAGAAGCGATTTATAGGTGGCATGAAAATTACTCCAGAACAATAGAAAAAATTGCCGAAGAAACAGGCACACTTCTGGTCGATTTAAGAGGAGCCTTCCTTAAGCACAGAAAACTCGAGCACTTACTGTGTGCAGACGGCACACACCCGAACACAGCCGGACAAAGAGTAATAACTCAAGGCTTCCTCGAGTTTATAGAAATGGCAAAAGCAAAAGGTAAAATTGAGATATTTGCATGACAAGCAATGAAAACTTGCAAAAAACACTTATAAAAATACAAAATACACAAAAATTTGCAAGAATGAAAGAAAGTTCTTGCAAATTTGCTTTTCATGTGTTATCTTGTCAAATGAACAAATATTATTGCACAAAAACAGGAGGATAAAGTGTTGAGTTTACAGGATTTAAAGAAATTCAAGTTTTCGGATGAAATTAATAAGGTTATTGACAATTGCAAATCGGTTGCCGTGCCCAAGAGCAGAGCGGAAATCGTTACAATGACGCTTGGCACACCGGAAGCAAATGAGTTTGACGTTTGTTATGACGTTGAGGGGAAAAGCTACAAGGAAGTTACTATCGTCAGGTGTAAAAACGGTGTTGCCGTTAACTATACCGAAGATTATATGAGAAGAAGAGACCCCGACTGCCTTATAATCGCCGACGACCTGCCCACCGATAAACCAAGGTTTAAAGATGAGTACGGTTACGATTTCCCTGAGCTCAGAGAGGACACATATCGCTGGCTTGAAAAGCAAGACCTGATTGTAGTGCCATTCATGGCGGGCGGTGAGTTTGGCGGATATCACGGGGTTCTGGTTGCACCGAAAAACGCATCGTTTTTTGCGGCAGGGCTTGCCGGACTGCAGCTTTTTGTCAATATTGACGAGCATGAAGGTATCTTTGAGCCGAAGGTCGTAATTTTCCTCGCACCACCGTTCAGACACACACATTTCAAAGGCAAGCAAATTGTTGTGCATAACCGCACACCTAATCTTTATGAAATGTTCTCATATAATCTTTATCCGGGACCAAGTGCGAAAAAAGGCGTATACGGCTTCCTGCTTGATATCGGAGAGAGAGAAGGCTGGGTAACAACTCACTCCTCGGCAGTTAAGGTTATTACACCATATGAAAACGAAATCGTCTTTATGCATGAGGGTGCATCCGGCGGCGGAAAAAGCGAAATGGGCGAAAATATACACAGAGAGCCTGACGGTAAAATACTTATCGGACAAAACTCAACGACACAGGAGAATTTCTATCTGAATCTCGAAGAATCCTGTGAGCTCCAACCGATTGCCGACGATATGTCGCTTTGCCACCCGGATATGCAAAACGGCAAAAAGCTGGTAATCCGCGACGCAGAGGATGGATGGTTTATCAGACTCGACCATATAAAACAATACGGCACAGAACCATTCCACGAAAAAATATACATCCACCCTTCAGAACCTCTCGTATTTATCAACATTCAAGGCGTACCGGACTCAACATGTCTCGTATGGGAGCACACGATAGACTCTGACGGAAAACCCTGTCCGAACCCGAGAGTAATTCTGCCCAGAAGAATGGTGCCGGGCATTATTAACGAAGCGGTTGAGGTTGACGTACGCAGCTTCGGAATCCGCACACCACCTTGTACAAAGGAACGTCCGAGCTACGGAATACTCGGAATGCTGCACATACTTCCGCCCGCACTCGGCTGGCTCTGGAGACTTGTTGCACCGAGAGGTCACAATAACCCGAGTATAATCGAAACCGAAGGAATTACAAGCGAAGGCATAGGCTCATACGGACCCTTCTTAACAGGCAAATGGGTCAATCATGCAAACTTGTTGCTCAAGCAAATAACAGGCTCGCTCGGAACAAGATTTGTCTTGGTTCCGAACCAACACATCGGCTGTTACAAAGTAGGCTTTAAGCCGCAATGGCTCATGCGCGAATACCTTGCAAGACGAGGCAGTGCAAAATTCAAGCCCGAGCATTTAGTACCTGCACGTCTGCCGATGCTAGGCTTCTGTCTGGACAACCTGAAAATTGACGGTCAATTTGTACGTACTGCGTTTCTGAGACCTGAAACACAGGCGGAGGTAGGCTTCGACGGTTATGACAAAGGGGCAGCACAACTCGTTGAGTTCGTAAAAAGAGAACTAAAAAAATACGATGTCCCCGAGCTCGACCCACTCGGCAAGCAAATCATCGATTGCTGCATGAACGACGGTTCATTACAGGATTATATGGATTTAATTCCTATAAGATATTAAACTTTTTTATGTTTGACACTAAAAAAAACCCATGATATAATATTTTTCGCAGGTGTAACAGTGTCTTGAAAAGGTTGCATAACAATAAAAACTAAGTAGTTGGAGTGTATTTCGTAAAGTAAAATAATTGCGATATTTGCCCAAATGCAAAAAAAAATAGGGCTCAAAGCCCTATTTTTGAAGAAATCTACGCTTATGCAACATTTTCAAGACATTGTTACATAACACAACAAAATTTTTGGAGGTAAGTAAATGAAAAAAGCATTATCAATTCTACTAATTCTCGCACTCATCTGTGTACCGCTTGCAGCATGCGGCGGAAACGCAGACACCCCTGCACCAACCCCTGCACCAAACAATGACCCCGAAACTCCAGCATCAAATGACCCACCACCGCCACCCCCGCCAGGTGCAGAAACCAGAGACGTAACACTCACAATGTGGGGCGGTGAAGAAGACCAAGAAATGCTGCGTATTATTGCAGACAACTTCATAGCAGAAAAACTACCCCAAATTGAAGCAGACGCAGGAATGCACTTCAATCTCACAATTGAAATCGGCGTTGAAGGCGAAGGCACATTAAGCTCCACACTTCTGACAGACCCGCAAGCCGGAGCAGACGTATTCGCATTTCCGGATGACCAGCTTATGCAGCTTTACTTAGGTAGTGCACTGCAGGAAGTACTAATCAATGCTGACGCAATTAAATCAGCAAATGTACAAGGTGCAGTTGATGCAGCATCTGTGGATGGCACACTTTATGCATATCCGCTGACAGCAGACAACGGCTACTTCTTGTATTATGACTCATCTGCTTTAACAGAGAGTGATGTAGCAAGCTGGGATTCAATGATGGATGCAGCTCATGCAGCAGGCAAGCAAGTATCCTTCCCAATGGGAATCGGCTGGTTTAACATTGCGTTCTTCAGAGCAGCAGGCCTCGACGCTTGGCTTGAAGCAGACGGACTTACAACAGCAACAAACATCAATGGTTCAGGCGGAACAGATGTTGCTCAAGCAATGCTTGATATCGCTGCACACCCGGGCTTTATTTCACTCGGTGGTGACGAAGCGGTTACAGGAGCACATGACGGTTCAATCGTTGCATTCGTCAGCGGTCCATGGGATGCAAACGCAGCAGCGGATGCATGGGGCGACAATTATGCAGCAACAAAGCTTCCGACAATCGATTTAGCAGGCACTCAAACACAAATGGGTGGCGTACTCGGTTGTAAACTCATCGGCGTAAACGCATTTAGCGAAGAAGTCGGTCTTGCAATGCATCTTGCAGAGTGGGTATCAAACTTTGATAACCAAATGCTCCGCTTTGAAATGCGCAGCCAAGGTCCTTCAAACATTCAAGCTGCAGGAAATCCGGCAGTACAAGCTAACATTGCTCTTGCAGCAATGGCAAAGCAAGCTCAGTTTTCCAAATTCTTCTCACCGGGAGACAATTTCTGGGGTAACGCAGATGCACTCGGCAACATTCTCGCCGACGGCAATCCTGACAATACACCACTGCAAGAACTGCTTGACAATGCAGCAGCAGCTATGACCGGCGGATAAAAATTATCGCAAACAGATAAGCCAAAAGAGGAAGACTGCAGTCGTGGCTGCGAATGCAGTCTTCCTTTAATTTTACTCAGTGCCACAGCACAGAAAGAGGTGAATGTTTATGACCGGTACATTAACTCGGATTGAGAAAAAAAGTCCGTTTCGGGTTATTTGGGATTTTCTTAGCGGTGTAGCTGTTGACTTCGCCAAAGGTGATATTTTTGTGAAGCTGTCCATATTAGTTATGGGTGCAGGATACTTTCGCCGCCGCCAAATAATAAAGGGTTTAATAATGACTGTTTTTCAGTTTGTTATTATTTATTTTGCTTCAACATTCGGAGCTTTTTACCTATCAAGGTTTGGAACTCTTGGATTAGTTGAGTTTGAATCAGTATATAATCCGGTTACCATGCAAAATGAATTTAATGACTTTGACCATTCATTTCAAATTCTCTTATATGGTATTGTTTCAATAATTGTTCTTGTGGCAGCGTTTTTTATATATTTGAATAATATACGAAAAGTCAGAGCTCTTGAAGTTATGGCTCGCGAAGGCAAAAAGATACCCACATTTTTTGAAGATGTATTATCAGCAAGGGACAGTCGGTTTCATATAACTCTGCTTGCCCTGCCGTGCTCGGGAATTGTACTCTTTACAATAGTACCGCTCATAGTCATGATATCAGTGGCATTCACAAACTACGACATCCAACATATGCCGCCTGCCCAGCTTTTTACATGGGTCGGACTTGAGAACTTTAAAGCACTGCTTGAAAACAATATATCATCATCGTTTGGGTACGCGTTTGGTATTATCTTAGGCTGGACGCTTATTTGGGCATTTGCTGCCACCTTTACAAACTTTTTCCTTGGAATTGCACTGGCATCATTTATTAATAATACAAAAACTAAGCTAAAACGTGTCTGGCGTACAGCATTTGTCGTAACAATAGCTGTACCGCAGTTTGTTTCTCTTTTGCTTGTACGAAACTTCTTTGCAACGACGGGAATAGCAAACACAATAGCTTCAGACATAGGGCTTACAGACCTTCTTATCAATATCGGCTGGATTCCCGACCATTTAAGTCATATACCGTTTTTTACACATCCGACATGGGCAAGATTTATGATTATCTTAGTTAATGTCTGGGTTGGTGTTCCTTTTATGATGTTAATAGCAACCGGTGTACTTATGAATATTCCGAAAGAGCTGTATGAAAGTGCAAGAATTGACGGAGCCAGTCCGTTTAAGCAGTATGTTTATATAACGATGCCGTTTATGCTTTTTGTTACCGCACCATACTTAGTTACATCAATAGTACATAATATAAATAACTTTAATGTAATTTTCTTACTTACCAACGATGTCTTCGGGACTCGAGACCAGATGTTAGCAGGGGCCAAAGCACAAGAGACAGACTTGCTGATAACGTGGCTTTACCGACTTACACAGGATGAAAACAACTACAAAATGGCGTCGGTAATAGGCATTATGGTCTTTATAGTCTGTGCAGTGTTTACACTTGTTGCCTTCAACCTTGTAATAAATCGTAATAAGGAGGATAAATTCCAACTATGAACAAGAAACGTATTTTAAACGGAACATCCTTCACTATAAGACATCTCTTTTTACTGGCTTTGGCTATTTTCTGGCTGCTGCCGATTATTTGGCTTATCCTTAACTCATTTTCAGAGTTCCAAGGGAGAAATATCAGGCAGTTTATACCCGAGGAGTTTTCATTAACTGCATACAGATTGCTGCTTTTTAATACAGACGATACAGTAGCCAGATTTCCTGTTTGGTTTCAAAACACTCTTACAATAGCAATATTCACCTGTCTTGTATCGAGCATGTTTGTGCTAATGGTAAGCTATGCAATCAGCCGTATGCGGTTCCGTGGTCGCAGGACGCTTATGAGTGTTGGTGTTATCCTTGGGTTATTCCCCGGATTTCTTGCCATGATTGCCGTTTACTTTATAATGAAATCGTTTGATTTGACGAACAGTCATATAGGACTTATAATAATCTACTCCGGAAGTGCGGGCTTGGGATATCTGATAGCTAAAGGCTTTTTTGACACTATATCCGAAACCTTAAGCGAATCCGCACGAATTGACGGTGCAACGGAATTCCAGATATTCCTTAAAATAATAATTCCGCTGTCAAAACCAATAATTGTCTTTACGGTTATCTCAGCATTTCTGGCACCCTGGGCAGACTTTATGTTTGCGAGGGTCATGCTCAACTCAGGCATAGCAACAGATTGGACAGTAGCAATAGGCTTATATAACATGCTAGACCGCTCATTTATCAACTCCCACTTCGCACGCTTCTGCGCAGGCGGCGTACTCGTATCAATCCCACTGTCCATCCTATTCATAATCATGCAAAAATTCTACGTAGAAGGCATCACCGGCGGCTCGGTAAAAGGGTAAATTATGCGAAAATTAATAATACTTGTAATATCAGTTTTTCTATTGCTATGTCTTGCTGCATGCGGGTCTGATTCAGGCGGACAGGATGAGCAGCAAACACCTGAGCCGGAAGATGTGTCAAATGACAGAGAACCCGGCACCACCCCGCAACCATCCGGAGAGAAACCGTGGTGGTTGGGAGAAGGACCTTTGGAGGGTGAATTGTTTGTAGATGCTGTAGAAGGGTTATCACATAACTTTATAAGGGGAGCGGACGTATCCAGTCTGCTCTCCCTTGAAGCGAGCGGTGTAGTTTTCTATGACTTTGACGGCAATGAGCAGGATATGCTCAAAACGCTGGCGGAAGCAGGGTTTAACTACATACGTGTCCGCGTGTGGAATGACCCGTTTGATGAAAACGGCAACGGTTACGGCGGCGGCAATAACACGGTTGACACAGCACTGGAGCTTGGCGTACGTGCAGCCGAATACGGAATGAAGCTGCTTGTGAACTTCCACTACTCAGACTTTTGGGCAGACCCCGGTAAACAACAAGCACCAAAAGCTTGGGTCGGTATGAGTATTGATGAAAAAGAGAAAGCACTCTTTGAGTTCACAAAAGGGAGTGTTAAAAAGCTGATTGACGGTGGTGCTGACGTTGGCATGGTGCAAATCGGAAACGAAACAACCACAGCAATGAGCGGAGAAAATGCCTGGCCTAGAATAACTAAGCTTATGGCAGCAGGAGTAACTGCAGTCAGAGAAGTCGGCATAGAAACGAATACAGATATTCTTATAGCCGTTCATTTCACAAATCCCGAAAGCCGTGATTTTGTACAAGCAGCAAGAGTGCTTGAGATAAACAACGTAGACTACGATATATTCGCATCCTCCTACTACCCCTTCTGGCACGGTACGCTTGAAAACTTGGCAAACCAGCTCAGTGCCGTAGCCGAGGAGTTTAATAAAAAAGTAATGGTTGCAGAGGTTGCGTACGCATACAGTTGGGAAGATTTCGACGGTCACAGCAACACTATAGGCGAAGGTGCGGTATTCGACCAACCTTATCCATTAACCGTACAAGGACAGGCTCGAGCTATAGCAGATGTTGTAAAAACAGTCGCCTCAATTGGTGATGCCGGTATAGGCGTGTTTTATTGGGAGCCGGGCTGGATACCCGTACCCATTGATTCATGCTGCGTTACACCCGAGCAGGCATGGGAAACCCGCTTTGCACTTTGGGAAGAGCACGGCAGCGGTTGGGCAAGCAGCTTCGCAGCAAGCTATGACCCCGACGATGCAGGTGTCTGGTATGGCGGCAGTGCCTGTGACAATCAGGCATTATTTGACGCAAACGGACATCCTCTGCCGTCACTGAGAGTCTTCGGCTACTGTTATATAGGCAGCACAACAGATTTGCGTTTGGATGAAGTATCAAACATACATCTCTCGGTACGCCTGAGAAATCCCATAGAACTGCCGACAACTGTCGAGGCAATATATAACGACGGCTCCACAGCAATTGTTCCGGTAGAATGGGATGATGATAATTTGGACGATATAAGCAACAGCCCTGTTGGCGTCTACACAGTAACCGGCATGGCACAGGGACTCGAGGTCAAAGGCTTTATAAGCATGGAAGAAGAAAACTACATTGAAAACCACAGCTTTGAAAATGAAGACCGCGGGATGTGGATTCTTGATAACATAGGCAATACTGAGCAGCTCCGTTTCCAAGATAAAACCACAGATGCCCGAACAGGCAGATACTCCCTGCACTTCTGGGACCCGACACTTGTTCAGTTCACAGTTGAGCAGACAATAACCGGTCTGAAACCAGGAGTATACAGCTTTTCAATTTTTATACAAGGCGGCGACGTTCACAATGAAGAGATGTACATTTACGCTCATGCCGACGGAGTAGAATACAGTGCAGAGACATTCGTCGACGGCTGGGTTAATTGGCAGCAGCCGACAATCCCAAGCATTAAAACAGACTCCGGCGAAATAACCATTGGCGTATACATCCGCTCAGAAGGCGGTTGGGGTACAATGGACGACTTTATGCTAAATCCTGTAAGTTAATGCCATAATGTGTTATAATGCCTTGGGGTGTTATAATGTACGGTATTTACATTGTTGATGATGAAAAGCTGGTAGTAGATGATTTGATTAATTCTATGCCGTGGCTCGAAAACGGGTTTGAGGTTGTTGGTTCAAATACAAACTCAGTTACAGCCATTGCGGAAATTATCGACATTAAACCCGATGTTGTATTTGCTGATTTAAAAATGCCCGCTTGTGACGGAATTGAGCTAATCAAACGCATAAAAGAAAATGAAGTGGATACAGAGTTTATAATACTATCCGCATATGAAGATTTTAAAGCTTCCCGTGAGTTTTTTCTCATGGGAGGCTTTGATTATATTAATAAACCTCTGGATAAAATAAATGCTGCGTTGATTCTCGAAAAATTAAGCCGCAAGCTTGCAAGCAAAAATAACAAAATACCGACAATTCAATTTGCCCCGTCTCAATCTTCAAAATTCGACGACCTTGTAAATTATGTAACGGCTAATTTCAATAAAAAGCAAACGCTCAAGGACTTAAGCGAAAAATTCAGCATGAGCCCTACATACATATGTGACCTATTTTCAAAGCATTATAACTCAACACTAATAATATTTATTACAAACCTGCGTATGAACGAAGCAGCCCGCTTAATTCTGGAAACAGTTACACCATTAAAGGAAATCGCAATATTCTGCGGTTACTCAAAATACTTCCATTTTTGCAAGGTTTTTAAGACTCACTTCGGCAAATCTCCCTCGCAGTACAGGGAGGAAGGGGGATGAAGAGCCTTAATGCAAAAACCAGAGTGCGATTGATTTCGCTTATCTTCATCACCGCCGTATTTGCAGTGTGGGGTCTTTTTTATTTTATAATCTCGGGATATATTTCGGACAGAACCAACAGGCAGATGGCACAGGCAGCCGGTCAAATAATCGAACGTTTCGGCGGTGAATTTTCACAAATTGAGAGATTGACGCATAGCCTTACACAAAATGCTGATGTGGCTGCTCTTGTTAAAGAGCAGGGTTCACATGAGTTTTTTATGCTTGCCGGAGAAATCGACAGCATGCCGGAAGCAATGATAATAAGCCCTGATTTTATTGATAGTGTGGTTTTATTTGGTACCGACAATAATTTCTACAGGCTTATCGGGCGGCTGGGAAACAGGGCGTGTATGCGTTTGGCAAGTGTAATAAGCGACATGAGTATGCCGAGCCATTTATCTGTTGAGCTTGAAAACAGAAGATATATCGGTTATGTTGATGCGGTTATATCTCCGGAAAACGAACAGACCGGAGCGGTGGTTGTACTTGTGGAAGAGGAGCGTGTACTGGAGCTGCTGCAGACTTATGATCAGTCGGGGCTGCTTTTGGTTGCGATTTCTGCCAATAACGAAATAATTACCGCAAACACAAGCAGGCTTTATTTGTTTTATCCCGATTCGAAGCACCAACCGATGATACACAGCCGGCTCGGAATTACGCCATACAGGATTTCTGTCACTGCAGACGAGGCGTATATGAGAGATTCTCTTACATACTTTAATGTTGTGGCATTCATTACTGCTGCAATAATTATCATAGTACTGTTGGTTTATACAAGCATTCTTAACCGGAGTTTTTCAGATAGGGAAAAGCAAAAAGCACTTATGTTTTCCTTAAAAAAGCAAATAAACGCACATTTTACAATCAATACATTAAATACGGTGCGGATACTGGTGGAGCACGGTGAATTCGAAAGAGCCGAAACTGTAACAATGGGTCTGTCTTCACTCGTACGTTATGCTTATGACCAAGAGGAGCTAATAAATATTTGGGATGAGCTTAAAATTTTAGAGGACTATATTTTTATTATGAACAGCCGCTATAACGGCAAGCTTGAGGTTGATTTCGATTTTGATGATCGCCTGATGGACTACTTTATGCCGCGTATGCTGCTTCAACCAATAATTGAGAACTCAATTTTGCACGGGTTTAAGGAAATGGAGTCAGGGTGTATCATATCAGTAAAAGCTGAAATGAATGACGGCAGAGCTGCATTTACAGTTAAAGATAACGGGTGTGGCATTAAAGAGGGTGAAATGGCAAGGTTGAAGGATAAGCTGCGTGAAGAACCAAGCGTTGCAGCAGATTCTGCAAAAGGATATGAAAGCATCGCTGTTTTGAACATAAAAAATCGCCTTTTTCATTATTTCGGAGAAAAGGGAGAAATTTATATTTCTTCAAACGGCAGCGAAGGGGTAAGTGTTTATTTGCAAATGCCTCTGATGGAAGAAACGGGGGAATTGCAATGAAAAAAATAATTTTAATTGCTTTGCCGCTGCTCTTGCTGCTTTTGTTTGCTGCCTACTATTTTATCGGCACAACACCCGACACACGTCAGGAGGTTGTTATCTCTATTCCCTATAACGAGTACATCCTGAACATTGATACAAATTACTACAAACAGTGGCTTGAGGAGCAAACGGGGCTGTCGATAAAATTCAATATCATACACGAAACCCTGTCCGACGACTATCTCCGCTCTATGTTTGCTTCCGGATTTGTTACATCGGATGCGTTTTTCTCAATGCTTGGCGGTGATGATTTTTACGAGTGGAATAATCTTATAGGTGAGTTTGGTGAAAAAGGATATATTCTTCCGCTAAATGAATACATTGACGAATCTGTTTACCTAAATGCAATTTATGAAGAGTTTACCGATTATGATCTTCGTGCATTAATGACTTCGCCGGATGGCAATATTTACTATATGCCAGGCTTTGACCCGTCTATATCCGAAAGGCAGTATCAGGTATTATGGTTAAATCAAAGATGGTTGAGAAGCTTAAACCTTAATGTCCCGCAGACATTGGATGATTTTAGAGATGTTTTGAATGCGTTTAGTACAGGCAATCCAAACGGGCAAAGTTATAGGGATATTATGCCGCTCGCGGGAAGCAGAAATGTTCAAAGTGAGCAAATTTACAACGCTATAATCAATGCGTTTATTTACAACGACCCGCATAACTCCCGTCTGTTTTTGGAAAGTGGAACAGTGCAGTTTGCACCTATGACGGATGAGTGGCGTGAGGCTATGAAGTATTTAAGCAACCTGTATAAAGATAACTTGGTTGTCCCATTTGCGTACGAGCATAACATACTTGCGGGAATCGCCAATTCGCCATGGGATATACTCGGCGGGTTTACGAGCCGCTCAGTAACTGATATTATTTTCCAAAGTAATCCCGAGCTTATAAACGCATATCTGCATATCGCACCTTTAATCGGACCCGACGGCAACCGTAATGCAACAGTGAGAACTCCTCTGCCGAGACCTGCCGGGGTTATTACGTCAAGCTGCCAAAATCCGGAAGCTGTTTTTAAGCTTTTTGACCTGATGTTATCAGAGGAAGCGTTTTTAATCGGACGCTTTGGCGAGGAAAATGTGGATTGGGTCAGAGCAGGTGTAACGGACACGGATTTTTATGGAAACAGAGCAGAGGTAAGGGTTATTAATCATCTGAGAAACAATGTGCAAAATAAAAATATAAATGAAAGCGGTCCGTTTTATGCCTATCCGAGATATGCCGACAGTGTGACATTTTCAGCTTTTGATATAAACCATGAATATGCAAATGCACGTGCATATCGTATTTATGAGATGTATAAGCCGGACGAATATATAAGCTCGACAGTTTTCCATAACAGACCCGAGATACAGGCACTTCGTCGCGAAATAGATATATATACCGAGGAAAGTACGGAAGCCTTCATCATAGGCAGTGCAGACCCGTTTGACGATTTGGTGTGGGAAGCACATTTACGAAGATATAAGGATTTAGATATTGAAAAGCTGATAAATTCAATTACGGAGGTGCTACCATGATAAAGTTTATGGCCTTATACTTACTGACAATGATTATACTTACAGGTTGTGCGGCAAATAATGCAGAGAAATCAGGCACGCTGGATGACTGGTTGGTTGCGGCAAATCTTGATGTACACAAAACATCCGATGAACTGTATGCTGCCGCTCTGGAAGAGGATATGCTTGTGGTATACAGCACATCAACACGTGTAATGGATGTGGCGGAATCATTTGAGCGACAGTATCCCGGATTGATTGTAAAGGTTGAACATTTGAGAGAACCTGAGCTTTACGAAACCTTGGCAGAAAACTATGAGACGGGAAATTTTGTTGGGGATGTAATTATAAGTGCGGACGGAAGAGGAATCATGTTCTATGAGTTTCTTGCAAAAAATATCGCAGTAAAATATGTTCCGCATGATATAGCTGATAAAATATTGCCCGGCAATAACGAGGACTTTCTAATGCTTGCAGGAGAGGCGGCAGTACTGGGTTATAACGAATTGTATTATGAAACACCGCCGATTAACAACTGGTGGGAGTTGACTGAGGATAAATGGCAGGGGATGTTATTCATGCCAAACCCGACAAGGTCGATGACTACACTTGCGTTCTTTTGTACAATAATAGAGCAAAGTGATGTGATGGCACAGGCATATGAGGAATTATATGGAGTGCCTCTTGCATTGCCGGATGGAGAGAACGCAGGGCGTGAGTTCATAAGGCGGCTAATAACAAATGGAGCAAATATTGTCAATTCCAGTGATGAAGTTGCTGAAATAATAGGTGCTCCGGGGTCTGAAAGTCATTATCTGGGTATAGTTATTTCCAGTAAAATGAGGCTTCGCGAAATAGGATATGAAATATATAACCATTATAGTATCGAACCGTTTGTGGGGTTATATACACCCATAAATGTCATGATGGCGGGTGGAGCAGGGAATGTAAATGGTGCAAGGCTTTTCATTCGCTGGCTGCTCGGAGAGGCAGACGGACAAGGCGAAGGTTATCAGCCGTATCTGCAAAGCGGAGCATGGTCTGTACGCAGTGATGTTAGTGATGATTCAGGTGTACGGAGCAGTGACTTGAATCTTCTTAGATTAAACCGGACATATCTTTATGAAAATCAGGAGACCTTTCTTGAGTTTTGGGAGGGGCTGCTGGAGTAAATTGGTGCAGCTTACTTATTTTGTTACGCTAAGGCGGTTTACATAACGCGCAAAATCCGAAGATAATACAACAACATCCGAAGAAAATACAACAAGTTTTTGTATTTCTTCGGTTTTTTTGCTGTAAAATTATTAGATGGATTAAACCAAAAGCGTAATGAACTATAAGTGGAGAGTTGGTGCACATTTATGATATGTCCGCATTGTAATCAAAACCTTCCGGAAGGACTTATAGTGTGCTTCTACTGCGGTTACCATGTAGGTACACAAGCGGTAGCACAACCATTTCAAACCGATATGCAAGCACAATCAGAGCAGGCTCCTGTAGAACAGACTTATGCAGAACAGACTTATGCAGAACAGGCTTATGTCAGTCAAGAGCAAGCAAAAGGCAAAAAGAATAATCTGACAATAATGATTGCTGTTGCTGCCGTAGTGTTGCTCATCGGCGGAACAATCGGCGGTCACTTCTTGGGCTTTTATGATTTGCCGTTTCTGCCAAGCAAAGCTGAAGCAGAAGATGAAAACCCGCCTGCAATTGAAACTCCTGAAACTCCGGATATGAGCATACAAGAAACGCCGTTTATAGATGTACAGGAAACTCCGAATGTAGATTCACAGGATGCATTCGACGTGGATGTACAGGAAACACCACCACCGGATTCAAACGATGAACAAAGTCCGCGACCGGACAGGCGTCCGGAAGCTCATCAAAGTCCGGTGTTCACCCGTGCATTAGCTTCCGCTACATTGCAGCCATCGTCAACAGGCACGAGATATGACCCCGAGCTTGTACTCGATGGTCGGACTGATACAGCATGGGCATATACAGGACGTGGCGGACATTGGATTGAGTTGTTTGCAGGTTCGGATCAACACGTATCGGGAATAAGAATATTAAACGGTTATACAAAGTTTAATGAAAATATGAACCTGTGGCTTTATCATGCAAATAACCGCCCGAAAGATATCAGAATTGTACTTTCGGACGGCACAAGCATAAGCGTCACTCTGAATGACGACTTTGACAGGGATAATCCCATATTTCAAGAGATATGGTTTGATTCCGTAAAATTAACGAACAGCATTAGAATTTACATAGACAGTATATATCTTGGAGACAGATGGGATGATACCTGTATTACACTTGTGGAGGTGCACTGATGGATTATCAGCAAAGTAACAGTAGCATACCGCCCGGATTTACTTATGACCAAAACAGCGGATTGTACTATTTGGTAACCCCGGGATACGATGAATCAGGAGTGCATGGCAACTGGGCGACATGGTATTACCCCACCACGGGAGAGTACGTGCAATCATTTGAGCCTGCCCCGAATGCACATGTCCAAAATCAAGCAGGAGTAGCCGGCTACAACCAAGCTGTCGGTTACAACCAAACAGCCGGTTACAACCAAGCTGCAGGTTATAACCAGCCTGTCGGTATTAACCAACAAGCCGCAGCTCCTGTGGCAAAAAAGAAAAAGATGTCACCGGTACACATTATTATTCCCATTGTAGGAATACTTTTGGGTATTTTGCTTGCTTTTCAACAGTATAGAGGCTTCTAAGCTTTTAACCGTAGTGAAAGGGTAATGTTACGTTCTTTTTAGGAGGAAAAATTATGTCTTTTGGACTAAAAACATTTTTATCAATCTTATTGTCGTTTTTCTTAATGGCAGGCAGCTATGGTGCAATGGGGCAACGGCTGATGAGAGAGGAAAACCAAAACCCGCAGGACAATACAAACTTTAACCCTGTCAATTTCAGATGGAACGGTATGTCGAACAAAGGTAATGAAGACAACGGGTTTATTGCAGGGAAGTACGTGCGTAACGATGGTAACGCTGTGCTGTACATAGATTACGAAGCCTCACAGGAAGAATTTGTTTTTGAGCTGTTTGTTAAGGAAACACGGGAAAGTGATGAGCATAAGCTCGCCGGTACTGCAAGTATAAGTCGCGGGCTGGCTTATTATTTTGATGAAGACTCACCTGATTATGAGGGTTTGGAATTTTACAGCCATGGACGAGGGGTCGTTGAAATTTATGGAATACCGAACTATCTGTTATCTGATGTCGATGGGACATACTTCATAGCCAGAGCCAAGTATATTGAAACACCATCGCCGAATGTTATTAACGACACCAGCACAGGCAGAGGGAGCAATAACGACGGAAATAATCAAGGTCAAAACGACGGCACACAAACACCGAGCGACCCAACGGGCAACGAACCGCCAAACGATGGACCACAGCCGCCGCAGCCGGGTACACAGGATACAGGCGGAGACCCATACGACCCTGATGACCCTGTCGGTACACCCGCACAAATCAGAGGCGACGGACCTGACAAAACAGATAAGGATATCATACCCAAAACAGCCGGAGCCCATGATGATTTTGAAAAAATAAACGACATAACAAAAACTCCGATGAATACGGATGATATTGCAACAGTCCTGCAAGCAGAGCATTGGAGATTTACGGGCGAGAGTATGGTTCGCTGGGACTATAAGCTGGACAGAGATACTTTCAGCAGATTTTACCGCGAGGGAGGGGGTCTGAACAGTGATCAAATCAATGCCATGCTGAATTTCTCGGAAAGAGGCGGGTACATTGGTGATTTACAAAAGGTTGTTGCAGAGTTTGTTTTCGGTAGCGATGTTTTAGTAAAGTTTAATATGAGCGAAGGACCCGAGCATGTCTACGAAGACAGATATATATTGAATAAAATGAGCTTTCGATTAGAAGACGAACCGATTGCGATACGGGATTTAATATGGGACAGCACAAACGGTTATATGTCAGCTACGATGTATCACAGAAATGATATTGAAAGCAAAACACTATCTATTTCCCTACGGTTCGGACGTCTTCCTGACGGAACCGTTATAGCGCAAGGCTGGTGCTTTGCCGCCGACGAAGCCACAACAAGAAGCATCCACTCAATCTACTTAACAGGCGAACGACTTAGCTAGGTTTAGAAATTTGAATTGAAAATGTGAGTTAAGAATAACACTAAAAACTAAGGAGGGTACTAATATGAAATTTTGTGTGTATTGCGGAAAACAGTATGCAGATGGTACGGTTTGTTCTTGTGCCGAAGCACAAGCAAACGTTTATGGGCAAGGAGCACCACCACCGCCACCCATGGCACCACCGCCACCGCCTCCACCGCCCATGCAGCAGGCACCAATGGCACCACCTCCGCCTATGCATGCACAGCCTTATGGACAACAAGCTCCAATGCAACCGCCACCGCCAATGCAACCGCCACCTCCACCCATGCAGCCGCCACATATGGCACCGCCACCTCCACCAATGCCGGTTCAGGCAGCACCACCGCCACCGCCCATGCCTGCACAGCCTTATGGACAACAAGCTCCAATGCAATCAACAGCACCACCGCCGCCTCCGCCGCCTGTTTTCTCAGGCACATGCCTGCACTGCGGAAACCAAATAGGTGACGGTATAATGTTCTGTGGCAAATGCGGAAAGCAAGCGGGCACGGCTCCGCCGCCAAAGCCGCGCAAATTCTGTCAGGGCTGCGGTATGGAGTTGCCCGAAGGTATGAAATTCTGCCAAGGCTGCGGTCATCAGGCACCCGGAATGGGCTTTAGTATGCCCTCCGGCGGTAGTATAAACATTCAGGCTGCAAGTGGGTTTATAGGTGATGTAACAAACAAACTCGGAATTACACTTCAAAGGCTTGCTATTGCTGTAACATGCCTGCTCGGATTTATTGCCTGTTTATTACCATGGTACAGTGTTAGTGCAATGGGAGCAACAGCCAGTGCAAACGCCTTTAGCATAACAAGAGGCGGCTTTGGGATGAATGCCAGCATTTTTAACTTTTTCGGCTTTTTATCCGTTATCGGATTTGTAGTCATGCTTATACTTTGCTTCATCGGAAACAGAGGCGGACCTCTCGGAAAGCTCAGAATCGGATGTATCGTGTGTGCCATCCTTTGCTTGCTGGGTGTCGGTATATGCCTTGTTATTTTCGGCTCGGGCGATTACAAAACACTTAGCAGCGTGGCAGGCGGAGGAATTGGATTTGGGCTTATCCTGGCACTCTTGATGTCACTTGCTTTAGGAGCAATACCGTTTATTAAAAAGCTGGAAGGCTAGACTACATAAAAAGCTAATAAGAAAAGGAGTGTTAAACATGTTTTGCACTAATTGCGGAAATCAATATGACGAAACCAGAGACGTTGTTTGTACAAATTGCGGCAGTGAAGTACAAGGAGTAAATAACAGCCCTGTCATGCAGCAACCTCTGCCAATGCAACCACCCCAGTATCAACCACCGCCGGTACCACCGCAGCAGGCATGGCAACAGCCACCCCCGCCACCGCCTATACCGCAACAGCAAATGCAGCAATCACCATATCAACCGCCGCCGGTACCACCGCAACATCCGCAGCAATATCAGCAACCGGGGCAATATCAGCAGCCATATAATCCCGCCAACATGAATGTCGGGATTTCACCGAAAAACAAAACAATAATGATGATTCTGAGCATTTTTGGTTTTCATCTCGGGCTGCAGTATTTCTATGCGGGCTTAACAAAAAAAGCCCTGCTCATGCTGATACTATACTGGCCTTGCATGGTCATCGGCTGGGTATTCTTCCTTATAGGCGGATTCTTCCTTGTTATTGTACAAGCATTGCTTGTGGTCATGGCAGTCAAGGATTTCCTAAAGCTGCTAAAAGGCGAAATGCTTGACAGCGACGGCTTACGCATTGTGGACTGATAATATAACTTGTAATAAAAAATGTACGCACAACGACTTGCAAATGTGCGTACGTTTTTGTATTCTATTGATGATAAATAAATCGGAGGTAAGTGATGAACGGTTTTACATTTTGGAGTCCTACTAAGGTTGTTTTTGGGGAGGATACTGCAAAGCTTGCGGGGCAGGAGGTTAAGGCTTTTGGTGGTACTAATGTACTTGTTTTTTATGGTGCGGGAAGTGCTGTGAAAAGTGGTGTCCTTGATACTGTTATAAAGTCTCTTGAGGATGAGGGTGTTAAATATTCCTGTGTCGGCGGAGTGCAGATTAATCCTTTGGTTGAATTTGCTCAAAAAGCCGTAGAGGATTTTAAAGATAAGAAAATTGATTTTGTTCTCGGAGTCGGTGGCGGAAGTGTCATTGACACAGCAAAAGGTGTTGCTCATGGTTTGGCTAATCCCGGCACTCCGATTTGGGATATTATTACAATGAAGGTTGATTTGAAGAAATCGTTGCCAATCGGTTCAGTTCTTACAATTGCGGCAGCGGGAAGTGAAACGAGCACGTCATCTGTTCTTACAAATAAAGCACAGGGAGTTAAAAGAGGATTAAATACACATTTTAACAGACCGAAATTTGCCATCATGGACCCGACGTTGACATATACATTGCCACCACGACACACAGCTTGCGGAGTGACGGATATCTTAATGCACACACTTGACCGTTATTTTGCACCCGATACGGATAATGCCGTTACAGACGAACTCGCAGAAGCACTAATGCGTGTCATTATCAGGTATGGAAAAACTGCACTGGATACACCGAATGACTATAAAGCAAGAGCGGAATTAATGTGGGCAGGCAGTTTGTCTCATAATGGTCTGATGGGGCTTGGGCAAACATTGGACTTTGCCGTTCACCAGCTCGGTCACGCCCTGTCGGGAAAATACGACATCCCCCATGGAGAAAGCCTCTCAATAGCATGGCTTGCATGGGCGAGATATGTCTACTTGCATGATGTATCAAGATTTGCAAAATACGCCCGCACCGTATGGAATATTAAAGAAACCGACAATGAAGCGGCGGCACTAAAAGGTATAAAAGCAACAGAGGATTATTTTAGATTAATAACAATGCCGGTAGCTCTAACCGAACTGGTAGGAGAAGGCTGCAAAAACGACATTGAAGCACTCGCAGACCTCTGCTCATACCAAAAATCCAGAACAATCGGCTCATTCAAAGTTCTGGATTATGATGCAATACTGGAAATTTATAAGGCAATGATATAATTATATTATACAGAGTCGTCCATTGGCAGACCTAAGTCTTCATATAATTTTCTTCTTGCGGCTCTGTCGGCGTTCATTTCGCGAGCTGCCCATTTTGCGACATCTTTAATCAGCTCCGCAGGTACTACAACTACACCGTCACCGTCAGCTACGACGAGGTCTCCATTTGAGACACAGACTCCGTCGCAGTTGATTTTTGTATTGTGGCTTTCATATTGAATACGTCCCTGATCCATTGGTTGAGCGACTTTTGTTGACCAGAAGGGGATGTTTTGCAATATAATTTCATCCGTGTCACGTACTCCGCCGTACGCTACATAACCGACTGCACCTGAGCGGATACCTTCCATGGTATTGTTTGAGCCCATAAGTCCGACTGTTATATTTGACATATCAATACATGGAAAATCATATTTGACAATCTCATTCATCCATGGGTAAATGCAAACATTGCCATAATACCAGTTCGACCACTCGGTATATTCATCACCTGTTACATTCGGACGTGGTCTGTCATAGGGTATATATCTTGCAGTTTTTGCAAAACCGATTGCGCGAGTGCGTTGCAGCGGACGCATGTCTGTGCTCATGCTTCCGTAGTGATGATACCCCATCCAATCCATACCGTCTCTGGTATCAGCAACACGAAGCTTATCATAAAGATTTAATATCTCTTCACGCTGTGCTAGTGTCCATTCCATAAAAGTTGCCTCCTAATTAACTTTAAAGATTAAATAACGTCCGGGTAGCAGGAATACCTCGTATGTGTTGTCGTTTATTTTCTTTAGGACAAAGCGTCCTGCTCCTGCGAGTAGTTCCATTTCACCTGCGTTTTTAAGATGAATGCGGACTTTTTCCGGACGTGTCAGGAAGGACTGTAATATGAATGTGTTGTTATCGTAAGTGAACAACCCTATACCACCACCGCATTCAAGTGTAACGGGGAGGTTCATTTCAGCCCGCAGGCATGTCAGAACTCCGGACGGTAAATTGTAGAGACTGTCGGGTGAATCGGGGATTGTCAGAAGATAGAGACGTCCTGTATCGTACGTGCCGCAGAGCAACATTGGATGGCTGTAATGCGAGGTCATCGCCGCTGACATCATCCATACATCATTTGTATTGTAATCAACATGCGGGAGAGTGATATCGGTTCGTGACGTCTCAAATGCACCGTTATTCATTCCAAAGCTGTTGGATTTAAACGAGTTTGTCGTAACTTTTTTATCGGTAATTGTAACAGGCATAATGTCTTCTATTTTACCTTTTAAAGCCTTATACAAACCGCTTGTTACAAATACATTGCCGCCGTTTTTTAGGGTGGCTTTTATTTTATCAACAATACCGCAGTCACGAGCCGATGATTCTGCTAAAAGAACAACGGGTGCGGAGGCGGGGTACTCCGGATATGGCTCGAGCGGGATTCCGACCATTCCCAGAAAATCGTACAGATGACGTTCGCCGCTGTGATTGTCGTTTGCGTGGTATGGCTCATAGCATGCAACCCCAATAGGATTGCCAAGCTGGCTCATTATCGGGTCAAGCTCATCATATGCCGCACCCGCAGCAGCCGTATATGACGGGAAGCTGCTGAGCAAAGGCAGACAGAACATCATTTGCTCATGGCATTTTGAGAATAGCGTCAAATATGCCTGTTGCAGATAATCCTCTAAGCTGCACTCAAATAAATCGTACCAGCCGCCGCCGTTTTTGCCGGGTTTTATGTTTTCCATAAGCCGAGGCAGGAAATAACTCAGATAGCGGGCAAGATTTTGCTGTGTATAAGTTTGGTCACGGGTTTCTGTTCCCGTATAAACCATATCAAAAACAGGCGGAGCAAGCTCTAAGTTATATCCGCAATTGGCAAAGCTTTCATACCAATTGGGGAATTTGATGATTATGTTTACATCAGCCCTTGCCGCTCTGGCGTTTTTGATAATAATATTCTCGGAAAAATCTTGCAGCAGTTCAAGCCTGAATGTTGCCCAATCCTTGTCGCCTTTTGCTTTTATACAGGACTCGCAACGGCAGTTGGTGAAATAAAAATCATCAAGCATAACTTCATCAAAAAGCTCCGCCGTATAGTATGCCACCTCACCAAGCAGCTTACGAGTCTCAGGACTTGTATAACACATTGCCGCCATTAAAGTGCCGGTAGTAGCAGTTGTAATACCGCCCGACAGCTTATATCCCTTTTCCTTAAAAAGAGTAATTAACTCTTCCATCTTATCTCGTTCAATAAGAACATCACTGCGATAAGTCTCAAGATAAATCTTATCAAGCTTAAGATAAAGAGCAACCTTCTCAATATCCTCTCTAATCTTATCAACCGTGTTGTCCTGCAAATACCCCGCCGGTGCATAAGTAGCCGTACTAAAGTTTCTATACTGCATAAGTTACCCCCAATTATTTTTTGGTTTATTATATAAAACATAACACTACTTCGCAAGGAAAAAAGTAAAAGATTTATTTATCCAATTTCAACCGTCAACATGCACAAAAACTGTGAATTTGTCTACACTCTTGAGCCTTAAATGGTTATTGAAGTGTAGAAAGCATTTATGATACGGTGGTTGTGCGAATATTGAAAAGTAATATTGACGATACAACAAATATGTAGTATAATAGTGGAGGCGAAACAGAATGAAAATACACCAATATAAAACTGCCGGAGGAAAGGATGTAATTGATGAATACATACTCAGTCTTAGCCATGATGAAAGAAGAGATGGGCACTCAGTAATAAAAGCATTTGAAGAAAACAGAATTGATGAGGTTAGGTCAAAGTTATGGCGTGGTAAGATTTGGGAAGTATATTTCTATAGAGACAATAGATTGTTTTACGTAGTTGTAGATAATGAAGACGCATATTTTATACATGCGTGCCGTAAGCAAAAAAATAAGACTGAAAAGCAAGACAGTAAGATTGTTGTTCAAAGAGCAAAAGATTTAGGCAGAGAATTGTTAAAGAAATTTATTTAAAGAGGAGGTACTATTATGCCATTTGTAGAAATTGATGTTGATGCGTTGTTGCAAAAAGCATTTGACGCAGATCCAGAATATAAGGAATACTGGGAAAAAACTCGAACAGAGTATAGAATTCTCGGTGAGTTGGTCAAGTATCGTAAACAAAGCGGGTTATCCCAATCGGAAATCGCCAGAAAGACAGGATTTAAACAACAGGCTATATCGAGAATGGAAAATAAAGAAAGCAGTCCAAGCTTAAAAAATTTCTGCTTACTTACAGATGCATTAGGCTTAGATATAATGCTTGTTCCTCGCAATGAAGCACAAAATAAGGCATAGAACCGGTTTGTATTCAACTTTACCAAGTATGCTCTCTGCCGAGTGCGTCTCTGAATATTAAGCGGTTCTCATCGTCGCGTTTGTTGTCATCATTTTCTGTACCCCTGCGTCTTGTGAAGTAGTTAAATGCCGCTTCTGCTGATAACACCTCGTCAATCTCATTGTGCATCGGGTCAAATACTCTAAAGGTATAGCCGCTTGAGGCCAGTTTATTTGAGATCATTTGGATAAAATTGTGCAGTGCAGCCTTACTCAGCTTATATGCATAACCGTTTGTCTCCCTTGTTTCGTTTATACTCGCCTGTGCTGCTGTCAGGAAGCATATACGCTTACCTTCGCCTGTATCCAATAAATGTATATGCCTTTCAAGCGATTTCATAGATTTAAGTACATTCTCATTATATATCTTTTTAATAACACTCTCGTTTAATCCGTCACGTATTGTGAAGTTGTCGGCAATATCTCTTTCATCGCTGACATCAATATATATATCGATTTTATCAGTTGTTTTGACGGTGCGTGGTGTAAATACATTATATCCTTCGCGTTTGAATGCCTTTGAAAGATTTACTTCAAATGCATTCTTTTTTCTTGTAATAAGTACATTTTTCATTAACTACACCTCTTAAAACGGCCATTCACGACCATTATAGTCGCACATAACAAGCCGCTGTTCATCTCCCAGCGGATTCTCAAAATACCTTGCCGCATGCTCAGCAATGAAATCAGGGTCATATAGTGCTTCTTCGCTTCTCGACCCGTCCTGCATGACACGCTTCATCCACCCGGGATGATAGAGTCTGAACGTATACCCCTGCGGATAAAGCTGATTGTGCATTAAACGGACTGTCATATTCATTGCACTTTTACTCATGGGATAAGCAAACGGGCTGTCAAATCTGTGTTTCATTAAGTTTATGCATGAGACCTCAGACGAAACAAAACACAGCCGTTTCATCCCGCCGTTATCCATCAGCGGCAAAAAGTATTCGACCATACGTGCAGGACCTAAAGCGTTTACGGAAAAACTTTGCCACACTGCATCCAAATCCATTGGCGGTTCATACAGGCTACAGCTGACCTTACCCATCAGTGCTGCATTGGATATAAGCATATCCAGCTTTTTGCCCGTTACTGCACTTACAATCTCGCGAGCAGCAGCAATACTCTCTCTGCTATCAACATCCAGCGGCACTACATGAAGGTTTTTCTCTTTAGCTTGAAGCTTCTCAAGAAGAGTATAATCCTCAAGATACTTCCCCGCAAAAACAACATACCCTCTTGCGAGATACTCCTTACTGAGCGATAATCCCAACCCTCTGTCAGCACCCGTAATTATTACACTTTTCATAACATCTCCCAAAAAGTATTAGTTTAACAAAGTATACACTAAGTCACTGACAATGTAAAAACGACTTTCTTATGTATGTCAACTTGCACAAGAAAGGGGATGTAGCAAAACTACATCCTCTTTTTCACGCCCTCGCTACGCGACCCCGATGCCCACCCGACCAGAAAACAAGGTTTTCTGTAGATAAAACCGGTCACTGAACCAGAGCTTACA
>Ga0123356_10000852_pt1 | contig 33936 bp, 35 predicted proteins | sample TergutEmb28metaG_2_FD_92546 | JGI IMG/M metagenome (GOLD analysis project Ga0123356, IMG submission 92546) | Embiratermes neotenicus P3 segment gut microbial communities from Petit-Saut dam, French Guiana - Emb289 P3 | ecosystem: Host-associated > Arthropoda: Insects > Digestive system > Gut ...
CAATTTTTTGGTGACCCGTACGAGACTCGAACTCGTGTTGCCGGCGTGAAAGGCCGGAGTCTTAACCGCTTGACCAACGGGCCGCAGAGAAACGGTGTTTCTCTAAGTGCTAATCAAAGATCAGCAACTGGTAGCGGCAACTGGAATTGAACCAGTGACACTGCGGGTATGAACCGCATGCTCTAGCCATCTGAGCTATGCCGCCAGACTTGATGAGCACGCATTATTATAATGTGCGCCTTGCCAGTTGTCAACACATATTTCATAGTGTACAATCAGAATGAGGTGAGAAGATGAAAATATTAACACCAAAAACAATAGCAGAGGTCACAGGTGGGGAGTATATTGGCACGGATGCGGACTGCGATAATCCCGTTATGGGAGCGGTTCGTGATAATCGGGATGTGAAGCCCGGTAATCTCTTTGTATGCATTCAAGGAGCGCGTGTCGATGGTCACACATTTGCTAATTCAGCATTTGAGTCAGGTGCTGCTTGCTGTCTTGCCGAGAAAAGAATTCCGGACGCAAAAGGCCCATATGTAATTGTTGACTCAACACTTGAAGCTATAAAGAAGCTGGGTGGATATTATAGAAGCCTATTTGACATTCCTGTGATAGGCATTACAGGCAGTGTCGGCAAAACAACTGCAAAAGAGATAATAGCGGCTGTACTCAGCGCAAAGTTCAACGTATTAAAAACAGAAATGAATATGAACAACGAACTTGGCGTGCCGCTGACACTTTTGTCGCTCACAGAAAAACATGAAGCGGCGGTGATCGAAATGGGTATAAGCGATTTTGGCGAGATGAGCAGGCTTGCGGAGATGGCTCGTCCGGATATTTTCATAATGACAAAAATCGGCTATTCGCACATTGTGGAGCTTGGTGATTTACAAGGAGTCTTAAAAGCTAAGACAGAAGCATTTGCATATATGAAATCAACAGGCATTGCGGTCCTTAACGGGGACGATGAACTGCTGCTGGGCTATGACCCAAAGATGCAAAAGATAACGTTCGGTCTGGAAGATCATAATGATGTTCGTGCAATAAATGTACACACAAAGAATGTTGACTCATTTGAGTTCGACATTATAAGTGAAAAAGGCCGGTTCCATGTGACTCTGCCGGCGTATGGCAGCCATCTGGCAGCACTCGCTCCAGCGGCGGTAATTGCCGGACAGCTTTTAGGAATGACCGACGAAGAGATATGTCGTGGATTTTTGTTATATGCACCTGTTGAAGGAAGATCGGTCGTAACAAAACCCAACGGTATCACACTTATCGATGATTGCTACAATGCTAACCCAAACTCTGTAAAAGCCGCGTTGACATCAATTACAGCACTATCAGGAAGACGCGTTGCTATACTTGGCGATATGTTCAATCTGGGTGATCACACAAAGCAAATGCATAAAGAGGTTGGAGAGTTTGCGGCTCGCTCCGGGCTTGAAGTCCTTATATGCCAGGGAGAGCTGGCAGGATTGATTTATGAAGGCTATTTATCCGCCGGTGGTGATGTTGCATATCATTATCCGCTCATGCCCGAGCTTATAGCAGAAATATCAAAGCTCATAAAAAAAGGCGACACCGTTCTTGTGAAGGCGTCGCGAGGGATGCATTTTGAACAGATACTGCCGGTTATTTCCCGCTCGCCGGCTGCTGAAAAGACAGAATGACTTCAAATGCGCCCTCATAAGCAGACGCACTGTTTGCATTAAAAACTAAACTATTAGCATTTACCCCGTGCTGAGTCAGAGCATCGGTAATTGCTGACCGGAAAATAGCGGAATCCTCAGTTGACAAACTCGGCGTTTCAACTGAAATATGCGCACGTGCTGTATTTCTCGGCGAAGTTATAAAGTCTGCCAGTGCTGATATTGTGTCTTCGTCAAGAGCAACTTGATGTTCCGGAGAGAATGTAAACTGCATTGTACCACGAGCGCGGTTCAGATTAACAAAACCAAACTCGGGAGACTCCTCCGGTTCTAGTGGTTCTACCGGCTCAACCGGCTCTTCATAAGGCGGGTCATCCTGCTCTTCCGGTGGATCATAAGGGTCTTGCTCATTGTCATCGACTTCAGGTGGATCAATGGGGTCAAAACCGCTGCCGTCCGGCAGCGGTCCGTTTGATATTGCTGGCGTGTCATTTGTTCCGGGCGCTTCGGAACGCGGCGGATCATCTATTGGAGGGGCTGTATTGCTCCAGGCATTGATAGCGAGGATCACAGAAGGCAGAACAAAAACCAGGATCACGATTATTATCGCGATAATGATTTTTCCGCGTTCAGTTAACTCATAACTATACATATTACCTGACACCTCCTTCCAGCGTCGAAAACAACGCGAAGGGTTATCTCTTCGCGCATTCAGTTAGTTGACATAATAAGTTATCCTGATATGAATGTCAAGATTTCTTTTAAACGCTGAGCCTCAGCTTCTATTGAGAAGAATTGCTTCTTGTGCAGCTCTTTGCGATTTTCGATAAGCCTGCGTGTTCGAAGGATCTGTTGATCCAGCTCATCAAGCTCAGCTTGACGCGCGGCTATATAGTCGTCTGTATGTCTTGCAAATCGCTCTGCGTATTCTTTTAGCATCTTAACACGTAATACACCATCGCCCATCAACAAGTCATAGTCAAAGCCCGAGGCGGCGATCAGCTTGCCTACTATCTCGCGACGTGATGAGTCGGGAAGAGAGTCAGGAAGTGTTTGCAGATACTCTTCGATGAGATAGATAGAATCTGTCTTTTTTGATCTCAAAGCGAGTGCTTCGTATAGATCATCTGTGTTAAGGAATCTTTCGGTATAGTTCTCCGGTTGAGACTCTCTCTCCGGTGCAGCAGCAATAGGCGCTTCCTCGGGAGTGCCGCCATTTCTGAAGAGATTTAATCCGCCAAAAGATGAAGCCGGTTTTTGAGGTTGAGGTGGTGCAGATACCTCGGGGGGCTCTGTGTAAACGCTCGGTGCTGGCATTGCTTCCACCGTCCTTTCCTGTTCAGGTTCATCATAAGATTGAGGTTTTGCGGGTGCGATATCGGCAGGTTTTTCGTCCGGGAAAACAGGGCTTGACATTCCGGGGATCGGTTGCCTTGCTGCCGGTGTAACCTTTGATGAATTTTCAGGCACGTCGAATAAAGGCTTAATGTCTGAATCGTTGCGTGATGCAGAACCATTGTAATCTGCATCTTTTGTACTGTCATCTGAATCAACCTTACGCAGTACACCACTACGCTCCAACATTGCCATTATCTTGCTATCACTACGCTTCTCCGGCATGCCATAACCTCCCGACTAATAGACCAGTCATTAAATATTTCGATATATCATTGCTCGTTCGTTTTTCCCGAGCAAGCTCATTTTCAAGGAATTCCTTATCACATCAATTCTATGCAAATCCACTCAATCTGTCAAGGGTTATTTACAAAATATTCACAATTTAATTGTAAACAAATTCCTTACTTTTTTGCGTGCGCTCGCAATGATGAGAGACGTGGGTTTTGAGGCTATTTTGTACTTATTACCTTGACGAAAAATCTTCGATTTCTTGGGGGATCGAACTCACAAAAATATATGCTCTGCCAAGTGCCAAGAAGAAGTTTTCCGTTGTTGATGATGATCGTTTCGCTTGCTCCGACCGTCGATGCTTTCAAGTGCGCTGTGCTGTTGCCTTCAGCATGTCTGAATTCCGGGCGATCAGGATATGCCTTGGCTAATCCAATCAACAAATCATGCACGACATCCGGGTCGGCATTTTCGTTTATCGTTATGCCGGCGGTCGTGTGTGGACAATATACAATGGCGAGGCCGTCTGAGATTTTACTTTCAGAAACGGACTCTTGCACCTGGTTGGTGATATTGTATAAGTTCTCACGCGGCGTGGAGAGGCTATGTTCATACAACATGATGAGTTCCTCCATTTTTATGCGTTAATCAAGCTCCAAAGAATTTTGCATGGATCGCGGCGACTGCTCTGTCAGCGTCATTTTCATCAACCAGTACAGATATTTTTATCTCACTTGTCGATATCATTCCAATGTTTATCTTTGAATCATACAATGACTCAAACATCATAGCAGCGACACCGGGTGTTGACATCATCCCTGCTCCTACTATACTGACCTTTGCGATTTTATCGGTCACTTTTATATCCGTGTAGCCGATGACTGATTTGTTTTCCTCAAGTACTTCGACTGCTCTTTCCATATCAGGTCTGTCTACAGTAAAGCTGATGTCATTTGTATTATTCCGGTCGATGGACTGTAGAATGATATCTATATTGATTTTCGCATTTGCGATCACCCTGAAGACTTTAAAAGCAACACCCGGCTCGTCTGCCACTCCGACAAGTGCGATCCTTGCGATGTTTGCGTCTTTGGCAACGCCGCTTATTTTTGTATGCTCCACCTTAGTTACCCCCTTAACTATTGTTCCGGACTTTCTTTCGAGACTTGACAAGACTTCTAGCTTTACCCCGTAGCGCTTCGCCATCTCGACCGATCTGTTATGCAAAACTTGTGCTCCAAGCGATGCAAGTTCAATCATTTCATCGTATGTTATCTCGTCAAGTTTTCTTGCTCCCGGAATCTTATTCGGATCACCTGTAAAGATTCCTTCTACATCTGTGTATATGCGGCAGATATCTGCATTTAGAGACACAGCCAGTGCTACTGCAGTTGTGTCTGAGCCACCACGTCCCAGAGTTGTGATGTCATCAAATTTATTTACTCCTTGAAACCCTGCAACAAGCACGATCCTGCGCCGGTCGAGCTCAGCTTTAAGGCGCTCGGCGGAAAGGGCTTTTATCCGGGCACTACCGTAATCCGAATCCGTGTTCATGCCTATCTGCCAGCCGGTTAGCGACACTGCAGGCAGACCAAGTTTTTCAAGAGCCATTGCCATCAGCGCAACTGAAGCTTGCTCTCCCGTAGAAAGCAAGACATCCATTTCGCGCTTTGACGGGTTTGGATTCAACTCCTTGGCTTTTTCAATAAGTTCGTCTGTTGTATCTGCTTGTGCTGAAAGAACGGCTACAACATTATTGCCTTCTGAATATGCTTCAGCAATGATCCACGCAACACGCTGTATGCCTTCTGCGTCGGCAACAGAACTTCCGCCAAATTTTTGTACGATTAAACTCATACTTGTACTCCTAATGATCTCCCAATACTCTGAATTTTGACTCTGCGGTTATCCCGCGGTTTAACAGGTCGCTTATCATTTTTCCATTCAAAACACCCGTTACAAAGACTGTTTCTCTGCCTGTTTCTTCTGCAAATATAACACTGCCGAACTCTTTTTCGACTATTTCACGAGTCGCATCAGTCCTGATATACCACGCCGATTCCAACAACTCCGGATTTTCAAACAAATCGTCTGAGCCGTCGGTCCAACTTATCCATCTGCGTGCGTGAAGATGCTTAACTGCATCGATAACATCTGCAACGACTGCACTTGCTGTCGGCAGTTTACCTGCTCCTGCTCCGCAGAAAACGACATTTCCTACTGCATTCCCCCGGATGACGACTCCGTTCATAACGTCACTTACACCTGCCAGCAGATAGTCCTTGCTGACAAGGTGCGGTGCAACATATGCTGAGACTTTGTCTCCAACTGCACGAGCTCTCCCAAGCAGCTTTATTTCATATCCCAGCATGGCGGCATACTGCATATCTTTTATCGTCACATCTGTTATTCCCTCTGTCGGAACTTGTCGGGGATAAATGTGGCGTCCAAAAGCGAGTGAAGAAAGAATGCAGATTTTTCTGCATGTATCATGCCCTTCTATATCGGCAGTCGGGTCTGATTCTGCGTACCCTTTTTTCTGCGCATCAAGGAGTGCTTGTGAAAAGTCTGCTCCGTTTTTTTCCATGTCTGTCAAAATGTAATTTGTTGTGCCGTTTAATATACCATATATTTCATGGATATTATTTGCGGTCATGCATTGTGCAAGAGGCCTTATGACCGGGATCCCACCACCAACGCTTGCTTCAAAGAGGTAGTTTACATTTTTTTCTATTGCGAGCTTGAGGAGTTTGCTGCCATGCTCCGCTACGAGTTCCTTGTTTGAGGTTACTACGCTTTTTCCCGCATTTAAGCAGCGCTTTGTATAATCCAGTGCGGCATCGGTGCCGCCGATGACCTCAACTACTATCGCAATCTCCGGGTCACTTATAATCGTTTCAAAATCATTTGAAAACAGATGTTTATATGGGTTGTCGGGAAACTCTCTAATGTCCAGTATGTACTTTACTTCTATTTCTTGTCCTGCGTTAAGGTTTATTCTTGAAGAGTTCTTATCCAGCACATATACAACTCCGGAACCAACAACTCCGTATCCGAGTACTGCTATTTTTACCATTTATTTTTTTCCTCACTCTGCATCGGATCAGCGTAGCAAGTATTCTACCATACCAGCTCAACAGGTGCAATAAAAACAGCCTGCACCAAGCAATATGTCTCTATTTTTCACTCGGAACGGGTCTTGTCGCCCTACTCTCGCGAAAAATCTCGACACACCGCTTGATTACGGCTAATCAGTGCCTAGGTGATCACCTTGCCATCAGATATACAATGATCAATGTTGTCCCTACCAAGATAGGCTGGTGCAGTACATAAATAACGAGCGCTTTTCTCCCTATAGCCGGGAAAAACGGAACTTTCTTCTCATAAAACCAAGTCGGAAACTTGCCTTCCCGTATGTATTCTCCTGCCCAGGTACCAAAAAGAAATACAAATATCCACGGTAGGATCGGCTGGTAGTCAAAGCTGACAAATCCCGGCTGCATCCAGCCAAGAACTGATAAAAAGTCCCTTATAACCAAAATGTCTGAGGTCGGTGAAAGGTACGCTCTCGCCAGTGCGCTTATTACAGTTAGAGCGACATATAGACATACGGCGATATTTCTCGGGATTTTGTCAAGATATTTACTGGTCAATCCGTAAAGGATCATTAAGAAACCGAGTAGGTGAAGAATACCAAAAGTTATCGGCATATCCATTCGAGTGGTTGCATAGGTGATAATAACTGCGATGACTATAACTATTGCACCGCGCTCTACATTGCCTCGGGAGAATCTCGACGATATGCCTGATACAGAGATAAAAACACCTATGAAGATTACTTGTAAAAAGTCAAAAACAGGGTTTTTATAGAGCCACCAGGGTGCTCCAAGGAACATTGTCGAATTATATAACGCATGATGAATTATCATGAGTGTGACTGCTAATCCTCGCAATGCATCTATTATTTCGATTCGCTTTTTTTTGTTTTCTTCAACTTTCATCACGCAAAGATTATATCAAAACATATTTCATTGTCAAATAATGTAAAATATGGTACAATTTTTCAACACTGGCAGCGAAGCCGGCTAAAAGAACAACGAAAGTTGCAGACGAGTACATGGAGTTAACTGATGAGTTAATTGAGATGAACCAACGGTTCGAGCACTTACTTTTTAATGATATGCTCCTCAGTAGGGTCGCATATGGTTTTTTATGTGTAGCATGTCTATTTTTTCTAATTACCGCTATCTATAAGCAAATCAGGCAGCGCTGGCACAGCATTTTCTTTATTTTGTTGTGCTTATCTGTCATTACGTGGTCCGGAATCTCTTTACTTATGCTTCTTCCGGAGTTTTCGGGAGACGTGAGACTATTTGATTCAATTCTGCTGATGGCTATGATACCGGTTCCGGCATTTTTAACATTGCACATAAGCTTACAGGTTTCTTATAAAGAGTTGCGCCCACACTCCATAGTATTACATCTGATCATACCTGTATTTCTTATTTTTATAATCCTGCGCGATTTATTCTTCACGAGTGTTCTGAGTTTCTTGCCTGAGCTTGCCGACCTTATTTTTTATACGATTATTTTCTATGCATATGTAGTTATCGTCTTAATAAAATCTTACCTTTTGTGTTTCAACGTTTTTTACCAGATGCCGCCACGTGCGCGCCGTTCGACAAAATCAACATTTATAAGCGTCATAGCTCTAACGCTTTTGATAGCTTTTTATGCATCGTGGAACACGATTATTGCTAGCAATTTGCCCCAGAGTGTTATAGTAGATCTAATACTACCACTATTGACCCCGATCGCACTTGCCTTTATCATCTATCCGTTATTCGATTCGATGTATATCATGCCTGCATCTGACGTTATTGTTACTTCTCGTGAGTTTATAATGAGAGGTCTTAATACTACAGTTTTAGTCCTAAATCGAAGGCACCATATACTTGATTGGAATAGAAAAGACTGGGATAGCAGCTTTCCTCTGCCAAAGCCAAAATATAAAGAGCCTTATCCGCTTTATCTAAAACGCGTACTAAGTCAATATTCCGGTAGAGTTTCCCCACATAATTCAGATATAGTTATCATCACAAAAAATGGCGTTGAAACATACTTTTTATTACGCGCACATGAGGTTGGATATAAGCACAGAATGTTTGGCTTTGTTGTGGAGATATCCGAAGTGACCCCTATATATAACAAGCTTCGTTACTTTGAAGAAATCGCACATGTAGATACATTGACCGGGCTTAACAACCGTAATGCATATATCGATTATACACAGCAGGTCATAGTGAGTGAAAATATGCCGCTGCTCATCTTGGTCGGAGACCTGAATGAACTAAAACGCATAAATGACGTTTACGGACATTTGCATGGTGATGAACTAATCAAAACAGTTTCAAATATAATCATCGAAGCTAAACCTGAAGGAGCTTTTGTCGCACGCGTTGGCGGTGACGAGTTTGTACTTCTTGTGCCTAATGGCAGTATTGAAATTGGAGAAGAGTTTATAACTAAATCAAATGCGATGTGCGGAGAAGCCCGGGTTGAATGTGATATGTCCCGTAAACCCAGTGTGTCCTGGGGATATGCTCTGATGACCTCAGTGGAGCAGTCATATAATGAGCTGTTTGCGGAAGCAGATCATATGATGTACGAATACAAAAAGCGCCGCGTCGAGTTCAGTAGTAGTGGTACGCTGCCGGGAAGTTCACCGCAAAATACCCCGCCTGCGCAAGTGGCACAGCCGGAGTCGGCACAACCGGTAGTCGTAAAACTAGCACCCCCGGCGGAGGGAAAAGAAGCAAAAAAGTGATATACTAAACACAACAAAAAAGCCGCTTGAAGTTTCTGTTAATTTCTTAATCAGACTTCTAAGCGGCTTTTTTTATAGCTCAATCTCGTTTCCTGAGTTATCTATCTTTCTCGCGTTTTGCGCGAAGAGTGCGATAAAGTATAACAGGACCATGATCCCAATCGTAAAGAGTACAGATGCAACTATATCAAGTGCTTCGGATCCGTATATTACATCCTTAGTCAGTACCGTTGCTGCAAGTAAGTTCAAAGCAAAAGGATTAAACATATAGTCCATACTTGTGAATGCGAATATATTTGAAAGAATTATTGAAGCTGATATACAAACTGCTGCGCTCATACCGGCTTTGCCTGTTGCCGTTCCTAAGGTTAGATGAAAGCAAGTATAGAGCATTAGACCCACACCCGAAAGTACACCGGCAAGAAGTACTCCGGCAAACGCCAAGTCGTTGATTTCAAAGACCATTATTGAAACCGCCCAAGACGCTATTACTGCAATCACAGTCATAACAAATGCTGACAATGGATATATGATGAACTTTGGCAAAATATACGCAAGACTTTGCAATCCGGAACTTTGAGGTATTATAACAGTGCGTTTTTTCTGTTCTCCCCCCGCAGCCGAGTTTAATAGTAAGAGTAAAACAATGAGTCCCGCTGTCATGTCTGAAACTGTTGAACTGACTCCAACCGATGAGTTGGAACCGAGCATTTCTGTCATAATTGAGACATCCACACCTAACTCGTCGTATATGTCGCTCATTGCTGTCAGCAATGCACCCATCCCTGTGATCATGAGCGGGCTGAAAACAGCAAGACCAATTATCACGCTGGCAATTATAGCTATTTTTCCGGTTCTGAAGTACGCAAAAAACTCTTTCCTAAAGTTTGCTTTTATCTGTGTCCTCATACTGAATACCCCCCACTTTGTGAGTAGGGTATAAGATATCCGCTGTTTATCCCAAGGTATACCTGCTCCAGCGACAGCCGTTTGAACCATACTGCTTCAGGGACGATTTGATGACTCGCCAGCGTTGTGACCGTCTTGTAGAATAACTCAGCTTCACTTACGCCTTCTTTGGCATGAAGTGTAACATCTCCAAAAACTTCTATCTCAGCTTGCGCAACAACGTCGACCTCACCGAGAAGCTCTAATGCATTCCTCGCGTCCTGCACACGTACCGTAACTGCATTTCCGTGCGTAAACTTTTTAATAACATCCGACAGCATTCCCTCTACTGCCATAACTCCGTGACGCAGTATGCCGATCTTGTTTGCCACTCGCTCTACATCAGCTAATATATGAGTGCAAAGTATGATCGTGGCGCCTGAGTCAGCGAGACTGCTGATTATAGTCATGATTTCTGCTCTGCCTTCAGGATCAAGCGCTGATGTCGGCTCGTCAAGGATCAGCAAATCAGGATTTGCGTACAATGCAGAAGCGATCCCAATACGTTGGGTCATTCCGCGCGAGTAACCGCCAATAAGTCTGTTTGCATCATCGATCATTCCTGTTAATTGCAATACTTCTTTAGAGCGAGCTTTGATATCCCCTTCATATTCACAGCATGCCCCGATATAGTCAAGATATTCGAAACCATTCATATATCCGAATAACGCCGGTGATTCTGGCAGGTATCCAACTTTTATTTCTTCGCTTTCAAAAGCGATATCCCCTTCGTCTTTGGTTATTATGTTGCAAATAATGTTCATTGTTGTTGTTTTACCGCAACCATTAGTACCCAAAAACCCGTAAATATCGCCTTTGCTGATGGTCATATTCAAGTCCTTCAGTACAGGAAAACTACTATAACTCTTTTTCAGTCCGGTTATCTTGAGCATTATCTTCTCCCTTTATTGTAATAGTAAGCCCGACAGCCAAAAACCTGAGAGCTCATTAAACGCTAAAACCATCATGATTATAACAGGAATCGAAATGAAAAACCAAGCTGTTTTCTTCCATGGACCGATCTCTGTCCACGAGTTTTCGATCTTATATTTTCTTATTGCCGGGATTTTAGAAAGAAATACAACTACTCCGACGATGATCATAATAAGTACGGCTAGAATAAAGATAATATTAATGGTGTTGAGTGCTCTGTTTTCCTCATTTGTCATAAGTACCAATGAAGAGAGCACCAATGCCCCGGCACCGATTGCGTTAACTATCGCATGTAGAATAGTCACAGTAAAAAGTGAGTCGGTTGCATATCGTATATACCCAAGGGCAAGCCCGTATGCGGTAGTGTAAAAGAGCATATACAAGCTGCCGTGCATTAGACCGAATAAGAGGGAACTGATAAGAATTGCCATTCCCGTACCGTACGGCTTTAGAGCATCATACATTATCCCTCTGGTAAAAAACTCTTCAAAAACCGGTGCGATAACTACGAGAAGAAAAACCATCGCCATCATGCTAGCGATATTTGTTGACGGCTCAATGACTGTAGGTCTCACCAAGTCTTCAAGGTGGGAATGACCGCTCAAGTTCCTTGTAATCAAGAAGGATATCAGCAAAGTCAAAAGAGCTATACCGTGACCGAAACCAAATGTAGCAGGAAATGTACCAAGAGCACGAGCTAGTCTTCTCGGCTTCGCATAAAGCTTGCGATAGTTTCCGTTATAGTTTTTGAAGCTATTGAAGAGGAGTGCAGCGACAAGGATCGGGATAATATAAATCAGAACAATAACAACGACAGCGTATATCAAGCTGACCATATCTTCACCAAGCCTGTCTGATACACTGCTAAGTTGAGTTGCAACCCATCCCGCTGCGAGTCTGCAAGTAAAATACACGCACATGATCAGACCCAGCTTCGCGCATACGAGCTTATAGTCTCTTTGCTTTGATGTGTTGTTTTCTTCGGTTTGCACTGTGAACTCGTTGTTATCCATGATAATGGTCCATTCTTTATTCTTGGTTATTGGTCGTTTGGTCCGCTCGTTTAGAAATCCCCTGCTCTGCATGAGCAGGGGATCATGATTTCATTATCTACCAAAATCTACTTGGGAGGTTCTTCTGTAGCTTTGCCTACAGTTGAGATCGCCCATTTTGCAACCTGTATACGGACTCTGTCTTCACCTGTTTCAAATGTGATTTTATCCTCAGCAACAGAGACGACTTTCCCAAATATCCCGCCGATAGTTGTTATCGTATCGCCGGTCGATAAAGAGCTGCGCATCTCCGCGAGTTTTTTCTTTTTCTTTTGCTCAGGTCTGATCATGAAAAAGTAGAAGATACCTACCATTGCCACGATCATAAGGATCATACTCATACTTCCGTCCAAGACTATATCCCCCTCCGGTTAAAATTTCTCGTTTTTCACGGTGCCTGTGACATTGCCGTGCAGTGTCATACGGCGAAGTAATTATACTTTAGCGTTTATGAAAAAGCAAGATAAACTTTAACCGTGTTCCAATTTATAAATGCTTAGTGTTCCATTTATATGATTTTATTGGTATAATGTCTATTCGAAATGATTTATTACAAGGAGACCGTTCCCTGTTTTAACTAAGGAGATATTCGTGCGTAGTAGGCTAAGGTTCTGGAAATATCCTATATTTATCATATTGCTGCTATCAGTGATTGCAGCATTTACACTTGTTTACGCTCTGAATGATACTGCCACTGCTCCTCATGAACTCGTTGATCTGCAGGATTCGATGATAGAAACTCCGGAGCTCTTTGAAGAACCGGAACCGGAAGTTGAACAGGAGCCACTCGACGAATTTGATGACATTGCCGAGGACGAACCTGATGATCTTGATGAGGACGAACCTGCGGAAGATTATAGTTACTTTCTCCCGCCGGATGAAGGGTTTATCACAGTTCAAATGGACCCTTCAGAAATTCATGAAGGATATCTTATTCTGGTCAATCATACCAACGAGTTCCTCATCCCTGACGACCTTCAACTAGTTAATATTCTTGCAACAAGAACGTCATCACTTGGAGTACAACCCTCGAGCTCCCAACTGTCTCCTTCGTTGATCGGACCGCTTGATGAAATGATGAACGATTTTATTGCAGAGACGAACATAAGAACGGTTGCGATCATCAGCGCTTTTCGTACTCTCGAAAATCAGGAAAGAATACTAAATAACTATATCGCACGTATTGGGCGCGGGGCTGCTCAACGTCAGGTGTCTCCCCCCGGTTACAGCGAGCACCATACCGGTCTTGCGTTTGACTTTGGCATACTTTCAGGCGGGGTACGAAGCACTTTTGACGGTTCAGGCAGGACTGCATGGATAAGACGAAATGCGCACAACTATGGCTTCATTCTCCGGTATCCACCGGGAAAAACCCACATAACCAGAATTATCCACGAACCGTGGCATTTCAGATATGTGGGTCTGCCGCATTCAACTATAATATATGAAAATAACTGGGTTCTTGAAGAGTATATCAATATGCTCAGAGAGCATACGATCGATGAACCGTTTGTGGCAGAGGTTGACGATGTTACATATGAGATCTATTTCACAAATGAAACCGATGTGCCGGTGCCGTTTAATTCGGAGTTTGACATCTCGGGAAATAACTCTGACGGATTTATAGTTACGCTCGTACGTATGGAGTTTGATCCTGATACAGTTACTGACGTTTCCACTTGACACCTTGCGGCGTATCTTCCAGGATTATTCCCATTTCATTTAGTTTATCTCTTATTTTGTCCGCTTCTGCCCAGTTCTTTTCTGCTCTTGCGGTTTGACGTGCGTTTATAAGAGCTTCGACTTCGTCGTCGAGGCTTTTATCATCCGCTTCTCCGTATATCAGTCCGAGAACATCGACAAGTTCGTTGAACACTTTTAGTGTTTCGCGTGCAAACTCTTTTGAAGGTGCTGCATTTGCTGCAATCGTATTACTTTCGCGCACGAGCTCAAATATCACAGAAATAGCATCTGCGGTATTAAAGTCGTCGTCCATCGCTTCAATAAAGCGGTCCCGATAGCCGGGAAGTGTTTTTAGGAACTCAGCTTCTCCATCGGTTAAACTTTCAGAACCGTTTTCACCGATAAACTCTAAACTGCTTTTGGCAGTTTTTATTCTTTCCAGAGCACTTTTTGCTTGTAAAAGGATTTCACCTGAGTAATTGAGAGGACTTCTGTATTGGCTCATCAGCATGAACATGCGGATGTTCTCATACCCATAAGCTTCAGCTGCCTCCCTCACTGTGAAAAAGTTGCCGAGCGACTTTGACATTTTTTGCTTGTCGATACTTATGAAACCGTTGTGTATCCAATATCGAACAAACTCTTTGCCGTTTGCGCCCTCTGACTGTGCAATTTCATTTTCATGATGGGGGAAAACCAAATCCTGTCCACCGCAGTGAATGTCGATCGTCTCACCTAAATACCTGTTCGCCATAGCCGAACATTCGATATGCCAGCCCGGTCGCCCCTGACCCCAAGGAGAGTCCCAATACGGTTCACCCGGTTTTGCGTTTTTCCACAAAGCAAAATCGACAGGGTTTTCTTTGATTTCAGTTACATCAACACGAGCACCTGCTTGCAGCTCCTCAAGAGGCTGATGAGAAAGCTTGCCATACTCAGGGAATGCTGAAGTTCGGTAGTATACGTCGCCTCCGCTTTGGTATGCAAAGCCTTTGTCGATCAGTGTAGAGACTATAGCGATTATCTCTTTGACATTTTCTGTTGCTTTTGGGTGGATCGTAGCTTCACGTACACCAAGACCGTTTGCGTCGATCCAGTACTCGTTTATAAACCTCTCGGTAATCTCATCACAGGAGACACCTTCCTCGTTTGCACGGTTTATTATCTTGTCATCGATGTCGGTGAAGTTTTGCACATACGTTACTTCATAGTTGCGGTATTCAAAATAGCGGCGCAACACGTCAAACATGATAAGCGGACGTGCATTACCAACGTGAAAGTAGTTATATACAGTCGGACCGCAAGCGTAGAGTTTAACCTTGCCAGGTTCCAGAGGTATAAATTCCTCTTTTTTCATTGTCATTGTATTATATAGTTTCATTGTATCTTCCTTTATTCATCCAACTTAAGCACTGCCATAAAAGCTTCTTGCGGGACCTGGACGCTACCTAAGCTGCGCATTCGTTTTTTACCTTCTTTTTGCTTTTCAAGCAGCTTTTTTTTGCGAGTAATGTCGCCACCGTAACACTTGGCAAGCACGTCCTTGCGGAGAGCTCGTATATTTTCTCTGGCAATGATCTTGCCGCCGATTGCTGCCTGTACAGGCACCTCGAAGAGTTGACGCGGAATATTCTCTTTAAGCTTCTCTGCTATTTTCCGTCCTCTTGCTTGAGCTTTATCTCTATGTACAATAAACGACAATGCATCTACAATCTCATTGTTGAGTAAAATATCGAGCCTGACCAGATTGGAGGGGCGATAGCCGAGAAAATCATAGTCAAGCGACGCATAGCCGCGACTGCGTGATTTAAGCGCATCAAAGAAATCATAAATGACCTCATTTAACGGCAGCTCATATTGTAGTTCAACTCTTGTGGCTTCCAAATAGACCATTTCCTTATATTCGCCACGCCTGTCCTGACACAACTCCATAATACTACCAACATAATCAGGTGGACAGATGATCGAAGCCTTGATAAACGGTTCCTCTGCAAGCTCTATAATCGATGGATCCGGATAGTTGAGAGGATTGTCAACGTAAACGACCTCTCCATCTGTTTTAGCTACCTTGTATATAACACTTGGAGCGGTCATAATAAGCTCGAGATTATATTCCCGTTCCAGACGCTCGCCTATGATTTCCATGTGTAGCAGACCCAGAAAACCACAGCGGAAACCGAAGCCGAGCGCAGCAGATGATTCCGGTTCGTATGTGAGTGCTGCGTCATTGAGCTTTAGCTTTTCGAGCGCATCGCGCAGATCGGGATACTTTGCACCGTCTGCGGTGTATAGTCCGGAAAAAACCATTGATTGAACTTTCTTATATCCGGGGAGAGGCTCTGTTGCCGGTTTTTCGGTGTCAGTCACGGTATCGCCGACTGTTGTGTCCCCAACGTTTTTTATACTTGCAGTAAGATAACCGACATCGCCTGCTGACAAAGTATCGCATGGTTCCATACCAACAGGACGCATGTGACCTATTTCTACGATACGGTACTCCGCTCCTGTCGACATCAGTTTTATGTCCATGTCCTGCCGAAGCTCACCGTCAATGACTCTGATATATACTATAACACCCCTATACGGGTCATATTGGCTGTCAAAAATCAGCGCTCTGAGCGGGGCTTCGGGGTCGCCTTCCGGAGCAGGGACTTCGGAAACGATACGTTCCAGAACATCCTCGATGCCGGTTCCTCGTTTTGCGGATATTTCAGGCGCATCATCAGCAGGAATACCAATGATATCTTCAACTTCCTTCTTGACTCGTTTCGGGTCAGCATTTACTAAATCGATCTTGTTGATGACAGGTAGTATTTCAAGATCGTGATCAAGTGCAAGATATGTGTTGGCAAGAGTTTGAGCTTCAACTCCCTGCGCAGCATCAACAACGAGAACAGCACCCTCGCATGCTGCAAGCGAGCGGGAAACCTCATAGTTGAAATCGACATGTCCGGGGGTATCAATAAGATTCAACTTGTATGTCTCTCCATCGCGAGCGGTGTATTCCATACCTACAGCACGAGCTTTGATCGTTATACCACGCTCACGTTCGAGGTCCATATTATCGAGTATCTGCTCCTCCATGTCGTGCGCATCAATAGCTCCGCACCTCTCGAGCAATCTGTCGGCGAGAGTCGATTTCCCGTGGTCTATATGTGCAATTATAGAAAAATTTCTTATTTTATCCTGTTGTTTTTGCATATTGCTATTCCTGTTTTGTCAGTTTTCTTAGCTTACTCATTAGGTCTGCTTCTGCTTCTTTTAGGTCTTCCATTGAATCAACTATAACACTTAGTGAAACTGCAAGTCTCGAAGCGCCGTCACCGCGTTCATCTGTTCGCCCGAGAATATAGTCGGTCGTCACTGTATAATAATCGCATGCCTTAACGACAAAATCCAGTTTTGGCTCACGTGCATCAGTTTCATAGTGAGACAGCAGTGCCTGAGAAATGCCAAGCTCTGCGGCAGCCTGCCGTTGACTCAGCCCTTTTTCATGCCTCATTTTTGCTAGATTTACAGCGAACTTCGATTTTTTCGGAGCTTTTGATTGCATTCTGCAGACCAAACCTTTCTATGTTAAGAACGTGTTTCTATTTTTGGTATCTGCCGGTGCCGCGACCGCTAAACACACATATCGATTATAGCTTGTGTGAACATTTTAGCGCTTAATATGAGTTGCTCGGTTTTGATGAACTCGTTTACACCATGTGCTCTGTTATCATCCTCAGGCATTGAGACACCAAAGGCAACCCCGCCTTCGATATCGTGAACATATGTCAAGCCACCCATTGAAATGCATTTACCGGGTTCGCCTGTATACTCCTCGTATATTTGTAACAGTTTCTGGCAGAAAGGTGTTTCTTCGGGTGTGTGATGACATCCTGTGATTTCATGGTATGTCATGTCAATACCTTTACTCTCAAGAGTTGCTCTTGTTTTGCCAACCAGATCCACATCATCCGCGCAAGCCGGTGTACGACTGTCAAAGTTTCCAGAAAATTCAAGCTCGTCAAATCTTAAAACACCGAAGTTGACGGTAATGCTACCGGTTTTTTCGTCACTCATGTTGATTCCAAAAGCGGAACCATTGCTATCGCCATGTGGGAATAGCTTGCTTAGAGCGCAGAGATAATCAAACCCTTCACTCTTTGCAAACGGCATTGCAGTAAGCATTTCAACAAGCGCAGTCTGGGCGTTATTGCCTCGCTCGGGCATACTTGCGTGTGATGCGACACCTTCTGCTGTGATATTTATCTTATCCCCATCCGACTTTGCGGTGAGCTTGACTTTGGTTTTATCAGAGAACTGTTTGCAGAACTCGTTAACTTCATTTATAGAAAACCCTTCTATAACTGCTTCTGAGTTGTTTGGCACTACATTTGGAGTTTTTCCACCTGATACCGATATTACTCGCGGTAATGTTGTATCTTTCTCCCACTTTGCACCGAAAACCGGCATGAATCTGCCCTTTTCGATGTTTACTATTGGATATTGTGCATCAGGTGTAAATACATTCGGCGGTGGCGTGTTCTTTTTCAGATATTGAGTGACATCGTCAAAGCCTGTTTCTTCACCCGAACCCAGTATGAGCTGAACTCCATGTTTAAACTGCGGGAAAAGATCAAGTGCACAATAGATCGCATACATGGATGCAATAGAAGGTCCTTTGTTGTCTATGACACCGCGGCCGTAAAGGTTACCATCCTTAACGACCAGCTTTAACGGATCGGTATCCCAACCATCACCGCCTGCAACTATATCAAGATGCGCAAGGATACCCATCAGTGGCGGTGTCGGACCAAAGTCCGCAGTTATCATTATATCTTCAAAGTTCTTCACTTCAAATCCGCGTTCTTCAAGCATAGATTGTGCCAATGCCAGTACAGCGCGGGATTCTCTGCCGTATGGTGCACCCTCTTCACTTTTGCTCCTGACTGAATTGATTTCAATCAGTCGACCGAGATCCTTGATCATGTCGTCCGAATGTTTGTTAAACCAGGCGTCGATTTTTTCTCGTAGTTCTGCTCTGTTGCTCATTTTTGTTTCTCCTTAAGTAGTTCTATAAAGAAATCTTTACATTTTTCATTAAACTCAGCTTCTGTATCGTAGATATTCTCAAGTATATAATCGCAGTTTTCCCTGTAGAAACTCTCTTTTTGTTGAGCGTTGATCCTCATCAATGCTTTTTCTTCAGTGAGGTTGTCACGTTCCATGATTCGAGATAAACGCTTATCCTGCGGTGCGATAACTCCGATGACAACATCGCACTTTTCGCTCTGTCTGCTCTCGATCAGAGCGATCGCGTCGATGGCAACAAGTTCTCCACCCTGTGCTTTAAAAGAAATAATCCGCAATTCAAGCTCGCTGTCGACGAATCTATGTGTTATTGCGCTTAAATCGCCTAGTGCTGCCGGGTCTTTCCATACAGCTTCTCCCAGCTTTTTGCGATCTATAATACCATCCCTTGAGACGTCGCTAAAGCGCGCTTCGATCTCTGCCTTCATCTCTGTGCTGCTTAGGAGTAAGTCGTGGTATATTTTATCACAATCAAGCGCCAGTGCACCAAATGATTGTAGCGTTTGTACGACAGTGGTTTTCCCTGCACCTGTTCCGCCTGTTATACCAATGATAAACATTAAATGATCGATCCTTTCGTGAACACTTGGGATTACGTCAATCCCAAGACGTGACGTATGCGCTCCTCCGGCACGGAACCTTGTTTAAGTATCTTATATGGTTGCGATGTCAATGAAACAACGGTTGGTTCATCAACCTTTTTACTTCTTCCACCATCTATTATGCAGTGTATTTTGCCGTTAAGGTGTGTAAACATCTCTTCTGCACTTTTTATACTTGTTGTGCCGGAAAGGATCGCAGGCGGTGCGATCACAGGAAGATTTGCTAAACGCAGGAGTCTGAGTACCTTCGTATTATCGGGGCAAGTGACACCGACGGTATAACTGCCTGCCGTCACAAGATAAGGTACGGTGTCCCTCCTTGGTAATACTATTGTGAGCGGACCGGGCCAGAATGCCTCGGCGAGCAAGTGGGCTGTCTTTGGGATACCCGCCCAAACTGTTGCGGCAACGAGTATGTTCGGAACCAGCAGGCTCAAGGGCTCTACTTCCGGATGCCCCATTAGCTCGTATATTCTTGCAACGGCTTTTGCGTCAAGTCCATTCCCTGCAAGTCCGTAGACATTATCGGTAGGTACACCGACAGGTTCACCGATCTTTAGAACTTCTACAGCAAATGAAAAATCATTATCCTTGATTACTTCGGTTCTCATTCCTGTTACCGTTTCTTACCCTTCTTCTGAGACCTTAAGTTTCTCTGCTCTGTCTGCCATAACAAGTGCGTCGATCACTTCGTCAAGAGCACCGTTGAGGATCTGCTCAAGCTTATATAGAGTCAAACTGATACGGTGGTCTGTCATACGCCCTTGAGGATAGTTATATGTTCTGATACGCTCCGAGCGGTCGCCCGTTCCTACTTGTATTTTGCGCTCTGCTGCCTGCTCCGCTGCTTGACGACGGCACTCTTCCTCATAAAGACGAGAAGCAAGTATTTTCATAGCGCGATCTTTATTTTTATGCTGGCTGCGCTCATCCTGACACTCGACTACTGTACCTGTCGGTAAATGTGTTATGCGAATGGCGGATTCTGTTTTATTTACGTGCTGACCGCCTGCTCCGCTTGCACGGAATGTGTCTATATTTAAATCAGCAGGATTGATCTCAAAGTCCACTTCTTCCATTTCAGGAAGTACTGCAACAGTGACAGTGCTCGTATGGATACGCCCGGAAGCTTCGGTTTCCGGTACACGCTGTACACGATGAACACCGCTTTCAAACTTAAACCTTGAGTATGCTCCATCGCCCTCAATAATAAAGCTGACTTCTTTAATACCTCCGAGCTCAGTCTCGTTTAGGTTTGCGATCTCAGCTTTCCACTTTTTGGACTCTGCATACATCGTATACATTCTATATAGGTTGTATGCAAACAGAGCGGCTTCCTCGCCACCTGCTCCGCCGCGTATTTCTATAATGACGTTTTTATCATCATTCGGGTCACGGGGAAGAAGTAGGAATTTTAGTTCTTCGTTAATTTGCTCCATATCCGCTTGCGCAGACTCGAACTCTTCTTGAGCCATCTCTTTGAACTCCGGATCACTCATAAGTTCTCGGGCACCGTCCATGTCCCGCTTTGCTTTGTCATAACGCCTGTAAGCCTCAACGACAGGAAGGATCTCTTTTTGCTCACGCGCTATTTTTGCGTACAGAACCGGGTCTGAATAGACCTCCGGATCCTGCGCACGTAACTCCAGGGCGTTATATTTTTCTTCGATTGCTATAAGCTTCTCAAGCATATTGTTTTGTTCCTTATGTTATTGTATAATCGGCTATGGGATATTATCATATTCCTACAAAAATGTAAATATGCGCCCGTAGCTCAGCTGGATAGAGTGACAGACTCCGACTCTGTAGGTCGTGCGTTCGAATCGCATCGGGCGTGCCAGTTGCGAATAATCCGAACTTTTCACCGAAGATAATAGCACTCGGTGATTGCTTCGGATTTTTGCATTGGTTGGAAACATGTTTTTTTGACATTTCTGATTGTTTGGAGTACAATTCAGCTACAAAGATTCGCCACTCGAATTGGCGTCGTATGGTGACACTTTCCAGGTGAGAAATCTGCCGAATAGATGGCGAGTCGCAAGAGAGTCGATGCAAAGGTGGGTGTAACAAGGCTTGAACGATAGAACATTTGCATGGGACGATGATAAACAGGAAGCAAATATCAAGAAGCACAAAATCACTTTTATTGAGGCAGCAACGGTGTTTGATGATGAAAACGCTCTTATCAGGGATGATCCTGACCATTCACAAGACGAGGATCGTTTTATCATTATAGGATTCAGTGAAAATGCAAGGCTTCTTATTGTGTGCCACTGTTATAGAACCAATGATTCGATTATAAGGATTATCACAGCGAGAAAGGCTAACAGGAGAGAGCGGAAAGAGTATGGAGGACATATATAATGAGAAAGCACTATGATTTTTCAAATGCCGTAAAGAATCCTCATGCAGGGAAGTTTAAAGACGGTTATACTATTGTTGTGTCACATGAAAATTATGACGAAGTTATTACTGTTAAGAAAGAAAAAAAACCAAAGGGTGAAAACAACACAACTGTTAGTTCTGAAGTATCGATACCTGCAGTAAATGTATAATCGGATGATTGCTCTTTATTTGTTCTCAAGCATCATAATTATAACAATACCAGTAGGGAACACAAAATAGTTCGTCTTTGGCGACAACTGACGTGCCATGAGAAAACAAATGACAACCTTTAGATATATTGGTTGTCATTTGCATTAAAAACACCTCAGATAGTTGAAATTACGTCCTACATAAGCTAGATAAACCACCGTCATGAGGTCAAGCGGTATAATCGACAATCTGCAGTTTTTATGGTAGTATTATTCGGCAAGTATTATCAGTGTAAGTAACACCATCACCAGAACATTGAGAGTTCAGATTTTATTATTGCAACTGATAATGGTTCTATTATCGGTTCTATTATCGGTTTTATTCATATAAACCAAATGAAAACACCTCCATACGATGCCGTCGCCCCACATAACTTCGCTGAAATAATGGCGTTTATGGTTACGGTTTCATACAGAGAGCAGGGTGTTGGTTCTTTGTTGATTGATGCATCTAAACAATGGAGCAATGCGAGAAATCTCGACTATATTGAACTTTTTTCCTTAATGAACGCAGAGGAGGCGAATAGTTTTTACGATAGTAAAGGTTTCGCCACCGTGTCGCATATCAGAAGATATACATTACACTAGATGAAAAATGCGGGAAAAGTTCGTAGAAGGGAAAAATGCTTTTCTTTAACGACAACGAGCATGCAGTATTATAAAGGGTGTATTATGAATGAGTTTATTGAACAAGCAAAACATTTTCAAACAATTATAGAGCATAACAAAGCGGAAACGGTGAGGCAAGAGTTTGTTGCTCGTTTCAACCGTGATAAAATAAAAACGATGACTCTTGAGGAGTACGCACTCGGCAGAGGAGATAATGACAGCTTTTGCTATTGGTTAGAAAGAAAGCTGATAAATTTAGGAAATATAACAGGTTCTCCCTCTGCCAAGTTCGGTGTGTATTTTGATTCGCAAACGCACGAACCACAATGGAGCGCATGGACGGAATATGATTTTATTATTATAAGAAATGCTCTATTAGACCTTTACGACAGCGGGGAAAGGGAAGATATACGGGCTATCAAAGCAAGCCCTATCAGTAATATGTTTCGGGGTAAAATACTGTCAATGTACTTTCCCAAAAGGTATTTGAATATATTCTCTGAAGACCATCTCAAATACTTTTTAGACAAACTCGGAATAAGATATCAAGGCATAACAGACCCTATTGACTTCCGAGAAATACTTATCAATTACAAAAACACTTACCCTGTGTTTTCTTCTTGGTCGGCTCTTAAATTTGGTCATTACCTATATAGTCGTTTTGGCAAACCGTCAAAGGAAGAAATCGATGATGAAGTAAAAACTGCCGAAGCATGGTATGATGGTGAACAAAATGTTGAGATTGACCGCATAATCATCACAGATAAAGAAAAAAAGCAATATGGTGATGGACCGATAAAAAAACCTGAAATGATAGAAACACCACTCGGAAAAACCTATGAGCGTAACCCGCACAAGTCAGTCCATGCCTTGAAGGTTGCAGAATATAAATGTGAAATCAACGCAGATCATATTACTTTTAAGCGTAAAAACAACAAGCTTGACTATACAGAGGCTCATCATTTAATACCAATGAAGTATCAAGAGGATTTTGAGTATTCGTTGGATAACCCAGCTAATATAGTTTCGCTTTGCAGTAATTGTCATAATTGGGCACACTACGGTGCATCTTTTGAAGACAGTTTAAGGAAGTTATACGAGTTGCGAGTAAACCGGCTGAAGCAAGCAGGATTAGATATTACGTTTAAGAAATTGTTGAAATACTATAGATAAAAAACCTCAATCATACATATATTTCAGTGAACAGAAACAAGCACATATGGGAAACAGTGTAGTTAGCCGAAGCCAGAGCCACCCAACCGCATATGTACCTGATAAAATTACGTTATCATATTTAACGATTGATTTCAATATGGTAATCGAAAGGGTGAATTTATGTTTACAGTGTCAAATGAGCATTTTGTCTATGCAATGAGCAAGGATAATCCTGCTGTGTTAACTGTGCCGTCGGGTAGCGAGCTGGTTTTTGAGACCAGAGATGCGCTTGATGGACAAGTGAAAAGCGACGGACAAAGCATCGACTCGCTGGATTGGTCACGAGTAAACCCGGCAACCGGACCTGTAGCGATCGAAGGCGCTATGCCTGGGGATGTGCTCAAAGTCTCCATAGAACGCATTGAGGCGACCGGCATCGGTGTGATGGCAGCAATCAACGGACTTGGAGTGTTTGGTGACAGTATCAAACAGTCAAGTCTTAAAGTTATGTCTGTTAGTGATGATGGGATTCCCTTTGATGCAAATATCAGGTTGCCATATCGTCCGATGGTAGGGGTGATAGGAGTTGCTCCTTCGGATGAAGCTATCCCTTGCGGTACTCCGGGAAGCCATGGGGGAAACATGGATTGCAAGGAAATATCACCGGGGAATATACTATATCTACCTGTATTCCATGCAGGCGGGCTGCTTGCTATGGGTGATGTCCACGCATGCATGGGTGACGGAGAAATAATGGGTACCGGCGTTGAAGTCCCGGCAAATGTTTGGGTAACAGTTGATATTGTCAAAGATTTTAATATCCCAGACCCGCTTCTGGAGACTGCGGATATGATTTATTCTGTTGCGTCAGACGATACTTTGGAGAATGCGACGAAAAAAGCTGTGAGCAACATTCGTGAAATGGTCGCATCTAAGCTTGATTTGGATCTAGATACTGCAGGCATGCTACTCAGTGCCATTGGAGAACTTAAAGTTTGTCAAGTAGTTGACCCGCTTATGACAGTCAGGTTTGGAATGCCAAAGGAGTATGTGCTTTAGCGTGCTGTTTCTATATATGAAAAAGGATCGGTTCAAAATGGTCTGAACCGATCCTTAGAGTTATTGTTTAAAGTAAATTAGATTTCGCCCTCTGCTTCTGCTCCTGCTACATCGGCTCCTTCGAGACCTCCACCTGACATTGCCGCACCGTCGCTGAAACCTGCGTCTCCGGAACTAGCACCGGTGCCGGGAGATGTTGAAAGTGCTGCCATTGCTTGTGCGAGCGCTTGTATCTTCGCTTCAGTTGCTGCTATTGATGGTCCTGATATTGTTGGACCATTATCCTCGCCATCATCATCTTTATCTTGAAGATACTTGCGTTCACGCCGTTTTCGTTCAAGTAGAGCACGTTTGAGCTCATCACGCAATCTCTGAGCGATTTGCTCCTGCTCTTTTTTCTCGGCTCTTTGCTGTCTTTCTCGTATCTCCTGCTCTTTGTGCAAATCGCTTATTTTGCGGTTACTGCGCCTTACAAGCTTTTGTAGTCTTCTGAGGATAGCCATTGCTTTTTTATCGCCCATTGCTGCAGCCATTATTGCATCTTTCATGTGTTGGAATGCCTCGCGCAGCACATCCTGTACTTCGGTAGTTGAACGGGCATTGACCAGCTTGCGAGTTAGTCGGCGCGTTTCGTCTTTAAGACCGCCACCCTCCTCGTTCGCCTCGGCAGCTTCTGCACGTTGGTTTTCCGGGGTCATGATTCCTTGCATCTTTTCAAGAAGCTCTTCGGACAACTCTAAAAAAGCAGCAGACTCATCATACTCGTTTGCAACTTGATTATTTTGCCCATTAAGAATAGACAAATCGAGTAAGTAATGAGTCTCGGTTTGATGTGTTTGGGATGCTGATTCTCCCTGTGATACTAATGTGTTTGTTCTTTTCTCCGTATGTCGTAAATGTGCGTTAAACTTCGTAGCATTAATCATAAAAAAGCGCCTCCATTCGCTTACTGCTCCCCCTCCTTGGGGAGCAAACAATAACCCTTACTCGTTTTATCGACATTATTGATACGAAACTTTAGCGTTTTTATGCAAAGTTTTGGAAAAGTTTACGCCGCTATAAATTACAACACATGCTCCTCGAGCCATTTTGCGATGCCGTCGTTTTCATTGGTGTCGCATATATAATCTGCTACGGACTTTACTTCATCGATTGCATTTTCCATTGCAATCCCGATACCACAGTATTGCACCATGTCTATGTCGATAAAATCATCACCGAAAGCTACGATTTCCGAGCTTGATATGCCCCAAAACTCAGCAAGAGCTCGAACAGCCCTGTACTTTGTAGCATCATCATGCATGATCATCGATATATTTCCACGGATGAAAGCATGGTATAGCCCTTCCGGGAGATAGCTCTTTATTAGCTCAATCTCTGGTTCAGACTCAGGCAGAGCATAGAGTTTCTCCACCATGAGATCAAGAGTACTAAAATCTGAGATCTCGAAGCCGTTAATCCCTTTCCAGCCCCATTTCTCAGCAACATCAAAGTTGGCGTAGTGCCAACCCTCCAACTCCGCTGCGAAATCTATTCCGGCATTGTCTGCTGCAAGCATCAAATCACGAGAGTCAACAGTGGAAATGAGCTTACTGTATACAAGAGTTTCACCTGCATAGGCTATTGCACCACACATTTTAGCACACCCATCAAACAAATCAGGAAGCACTATCTCTTGAGTACTTTGCCCTCTGGCTGTGGCATATATGATCTTGATACCCTTATCGCGACACTTTTCAAGTGCTGATATTGTCCTGTCAGAGACAGTTTTATCGTTACGTAAAAGTGTATCGTCCAAGTCTACTGCTATCATTTTAATTTCCATCTTGCACCCCTTCTATTCATATAATACTATATTAATGAAGAACATTAAACCTGTTTAGGAGCTTTTTCTTGGAATGTTTCATGACCTATGCTACAATTCATGTAACTTGGATCAACTGGTAAAGAGGAAATTATAATGTTAACAACCGAGAGGCTGGTGCATGGTGGGGTCATGGCAAATTACCGTTGCACTGCAGCTTGCCGCCACTGCCTATATGCTTGCTCACCGGAGAGAACTGACGGCTATATAAATGAAGAGACTGCCGAGACAGTAGGCGCTTTATTGCGAACTGCCGGTTGTCACTCTGTTCATATTGGTGGAGGGGAGCCGTTTCTGGACTTTGACGGCTTGCTCAGGCTTGTTCGTATTTTGGTTGAAGCTGATATAACAGTTGAGTATATTGAAACAAACGCTTATTGGGCATCTGATCAAACAAAATGCGAATCGTATCTTCGGGAGCTGCGGCGAGCCGGTGCCGGTGCTCTTTGTATTTCGCTTGACCCGTTTCATGCTGAGTATGTTCCGATTGGGTTGCCGTTATCGTTGGCAGAGACATGTATGCGCGTGGGGTTTAGGTGCTTTCTTTGGCAGGACAGGTTTCTGCCGATGATGGCACGTTTAGATAAGAACAAGACACATAGCCGCGAGGGTATGGAGAAACTCATTTCTCCGCAATATGTGCTTGAGACAGCAAATAGCTACGGCTTGCATTACGGAGGTCGCGCACTAAGCATTGAGGCAGAGATTTCTGAGCGTAAACCTGTTTCTTCAGTAATAAACAATCGATCGTGCCGGAGTTTGGTGTCAGGAGACCATTTTCATGTGGACATGTTTGGGCGGTATATCCCGCCCGGATGTACAGGGATCGCTATACCGCTGAGTGAAGCCGTTCAGGGGATACCTGACGGGAAGTATCCTGTATATGAAATGCTTTTGGCTGGCGGCATCAATGCTATGTTGCTGTACGCAAAATCAAAAGGATTTTTACCAAGTGAAGTGGGATATCCATCCGGCTGTGCTCTTTGCTTCCATACTCGCCACTGGCTCAGCGAAAACGCCCCAACCCCGGAGCTTGACCCCGAGCATTATATTGAAGCTATGAAATATTGGTGATAGTTGAAACGCAAATTAAGATAAGAAATTGGAGGATTGATTATGGCTTGTCAACAAAACACATCGATGGAATGCAACTGTACCTATAATTGCCCACGTCGCGGGAAATGCTGTGAGTGCCTTGCATACCACATTAAAAGTGGAGCATTTCCGGCGTGCTTCTTCTCGAAAGAAGCGGAAGCAACTTATGATCGCAGTTTATCATGCTTAATAAAGGATAGGGGTAGGTAGGGATGTTTGAAGGGTTTTCTCAAAAGACAATAGACTTTATGTGGAATCTTCGATTCAACAACGAGAAGGTGTGGTTCGAGGCGCATAAAGATGAGTTTATTCAGGATTTTCAGAATCCTATGAAAGCATTGGGGCGAGAAGTATTTGAACGGATAAGTTCAGACTTTGAAAAGCACGGATTTATTCACAAGGTCTCGCGTATATACAAGGATGCTCGACGTGTAAAGGGTGGCGATCCATACAGAACAAACTTGTGGTTCTCAATAGAAAAACCAAGTGAGGAGTGGACATCCACACCCGTGTTCTGGTTTGAACTCGCTCCTGAAAACTGGAGTTACGGTTTGGGTTATTACAGTGCTCTGCCAAAAACTATGGCAAAACTAAGAGTGCGTATTGACAAGAATCCAAAGGCATTTGAGAAGTTGATAGCACCGATTGAAAAACAAGATGAGTTTGTCCTCGAAGGTCCGGAGTACTCACGCAAAAAAGAAGCACCAACATCTGCAACAGCAGCGTGGTACAATAAAAAGACTATTGCACTGATACATGATCAGCCCATTAGTGAGGAGCTGTTTTCCCGGGACATCGTTGATCGGATCATCAAGGGCTATACATTCCTGATGCCATTTTATGATTATTTCATAACGTTGGACTCAGATCCCGACCCGGACAAACCGGAGTAATCTTTACGCAACGCACTCTGAAAGGGAATAATCAATGATCGTAAAAGCAGCTGAACTCGGGGAATTAAACAACTATTCTTTTGTCGTTGTATTCTGCCGGTATCAAGACATGTGGCTCTACTGCAGGGCTAAAGACCGCGATACTTTTGAGACTGCAGGAGGTCATATCGAACCGGGTGAAACACCACTTGAAGCCGCTAAACGTGAGCTTTATGAGGAAACAGGTGCTCTCAAGTATGATATAACACCTGTGTTCGATTATTCGGTTCTGAAAAATTCGGTTTACACGACCGGTCAAGTTTATTTGGCACACATAGAGGAGATTGGTGAGCTTCCGGGTTATGAAATAGCAGAAATAAAACAATTTAACGCAATACCGGAAAAAATGAGGTTTCCGGAGATCCTGCCGGTATTGTACAAAAAAATGCAAGTTTGGATAAATTTGCATTCCGCAAAAGACGAGATTTAGGATGTTTTAGAGAGGATGTTTCTGTGAATAGAGAAAAAATTATCTCGTTAGCTGAACAGTTTATTAATGAGTCACCAAAGAATCATATCAGCGAGGAAGATGCGTTAAATGCAGATTGCATTGGCATGAAGATATTTGATGCTCCGATATTTGCATTTGGTTCAGTGAACGATGAGCTATACAGCAAATTTAAGTCGTCGGATGTTATTGGCAGCGACTTTTTAAACCCTCTTGAATGGCTTTTGGAAGCGAAAACTGTTATTTCATTTTTCCTTCCGTTTACCGGTAAAATAAAACTTGCAAACTCTCCAAATAGCAAATGGCCTGCCGACGAGTGGCTTCACGGAAGATATGAAGGTCAAATCTTTTTACAGGAGTTGATGCTACTTCTTGAAAAAGCCCTGTCAGACACCGGGAATACGGTCATTTTGCCGTCTCTTGATAAGGCTTTTACTTATAAAACCGTTGATAATGGTGAAAACACAAGATTCCTCTCCAACTGGTCGGAACGGCATATCGCTTATGCATGCGGATTAGGTACTTTTGGTTTATCAAAAGGTCTAATCACAGAAAAGGGTATGTGCGGTCGGTTTGGCAGTCTTATAACCGATCTGGATTTACCAAAAGATAAAAGAGACTATAATGACGTTTATGATTATTGCAACATGTGTGGAGCCTGTGTTGCCCGATGTCCTACTAAAGCAATATCGTTAGATAATGGAAAAAACAGCCTGCTTTGCTCAGAATTCCTAAAGGAAACCAGAAAAAAGTATGATCCCCGTTACGGATGCGGAAAGTGCCAGGTCAATGTACCTTGTGAAAGTGGAATCCCAACAAGGTAGGCATTTTTTCTAAGGTTATGGAGGGCATATGCCGGATAGAGCATTTCACACCGTGAAAATAACAGGATATAACTCCGGCAGCGAAGGGGTCTCTCGTCTGGAGGATGGACGAGTTGTTTTTATTCGTGGAGCTGCCCGGGATGATGAGTTGGAAATTGAGTTGACAAAGGAGCAATCCAGAAGTGCTTATGCTAAGATCGTTCGCATTCTGAAGCCCTCACCACATCGTATTGAGACAGATTGTTCTGTCTATCCTGATTGTGGTGGCTGCGATTATCGTCATATCACATATGAGGAAGAACTATACGCAAAACTTCAATGTATCAATGATGCTTTAAAGCGACTTGGCGGCTTATCGGTGCAGGTAGATCAAATTTTGCATACCGGGCAGATAAATGGCTATCGGAATAAAGCAACTTTACATTCTGATGGTGGATCGTTGGGATTTTATAGTGCCGGAAGCCATGATGTTGTGCCTATTAGACACTGTTTGCTTTTAAAGGATGATATAAACGAAGCCATAACAGGGTTAATCAAAAAAGATATAAAATCAGATAAGGATATAATACTCCGCTCTGGACGAAACGGACTCAGCCCTCCACTCGAAGAGGAGTTGGATGGACTGGTTTTTAAGCTGGAAGGCTTTTTCCAGGTCAACACCGAAGCGGCATTACTGCTATTCCAAAAGGCTCGCGAGTATGCTGCATTATCCAAAAAAGAAACCCTGATCGACTTATATTGCGGTGTCGGTGCGTTGACGCTTTTTGTCGGAAGAGATGCAGGTTCTGCTTTAGGAGTCGAACTAAACCCAGACGCGGTAAAAACCGCATGCGAAAATGCACAACGCAACAAACTCTCGCATATAGAATTTATCCATGCTGACGCAGCAGATTGGATAGCTGATATACCCGAACCGGTTTGTCTTATCGTCGATCCACCCCGAAAAGGCTTATCGGGAAAAGCAATAAGCAAAATCCTTGAGTTGTCTCCAAAACGTTTAGTATATGTATCATGTAACCCTGCAACTTTAGCGCGCGATCTAAAGGGCTTACAAAGCCATTATACGATTTCCGACATAAGCGCTATCGATATGTTTCCAAGAACAGCTAATATAGAGTGCTGCTGCCTGCTGACCAGAAAAAAACGGTGATTTATACATGGAAAAAGCTTGGATAAAAGTTGATATATTTACCACATCTGAGGGTGTAGAACATCTATGTTCTGCTCTGTCTGATTTAGGTCATCAGTCTCTTTCTATCGTTGATGCTGCCGACCTTGAAAAGCTAATGGACGGCAAATATGGTGCATGGGACTACACCGACCCAGAGCTATTGAAACTTCGCGATGCAGAGACAACCGTAACCCTCTATTTATCTGAAGACGCACAAGGTCAAGATAGTTTGAATGCAATCCAAGAGATGCTATCTCATCTAAAAGCCACAAACCACGAAATCAAGTTAGGCAGACTTGAATGTAATACCTCAATCATAAAGGACAAAAACTGGACTGAATCCTGGAAGGAAAGCTACGAGCCAATACTCATCGGTGACAAACTTATAGTCTGTCCAACTTGGATAGATTGTGATCCGGTTAGCCGTATAATGCTCAGAATCGACCCGGGTATGGCGTTTGGCACTGGGCATAATGAAACCACCAAAATGTGCCTTGAAGCTCTGGAGCAAAGGGTCGTAGAAGGCAACTCTGTCCTTGACATAGGATGCGGCAGCGGAATACTCTCCATCGCAGCGCCATTGCTGGGAGCAAGTTCAGCATTCGGAATAGACATTGATGAGATTGCAATAAAAACTGCAAAAGAAAACGCCGAACTAAACGGCGTGTCAAGCAATACAGAGTTTATTCATGGAAATCCGGTGAAAACCGTGACTGGCAGCTATGACATTGTTTGCGCAAACCTCTCAGCCGATGTCATTTTATCTCTGATGCCCGAGATTTCGAGATTCCTAAAAAATGAAGGAGTTCTGATTCTCTCAGGAATCATAAAAAACCGCGAGCAGGACGTATTAAACGCCCTGCTCAAAACCGGTTTTTCTATATTAGAACACAAAGAAGAAAACGAATGGGTCTGCATTGTTACGTCAAAAGATTAATCAATGTATCGCAACTGCATACATATAAGGCAAACAGATAATATAATATCATAGTAACCCGACGATTTCTATTTTTGATTGAAATTGTGAGCTTGTTCGGATAGTATAGATAATGACCGATTCTTACATTGTTACTATCCAAAACTGAAGGAGAAAAACCATGAAATTTACATTATCGCACACTAATATTAATGTTTTCGACCTGGAAAAATCATTGGCTTTTTATAAGGCTGCGTTGGGGTTGGATGTTGTCAAACGAAGAAATTCAGATGATGGGAGTTTTGAAATCGCATACCTTTCAGACGGATCATCAGCACATCAACTTGAACTCACTTGGTTACGCGACAAAGATACTCCATACGAGCTTGGCGATAACGAATCGCATATTGCGTTTGTAGTCGATGATTACGATGCCGCATATGCTCTGCATAAAGAAATGGGCTGCATTTGTTATGAGAACACCGCCATGGGATTGTATTTTATTGAAGACCCGGACGAGTACTGGCTTGAAGTGTTGCCAAAGAAACGGTGATTTTACTGCATAAACATTCATGTTGACATTCATAAGTAATTGAGTTATTGTAATCAACAAGATTTATAAGCTTATTATCTCAAGAAAGGGCAAAAGTCGTGAACAGATATTCAAGCAAAAAGTTTTTTGATACAGTCACTATGTCTGGTCTTCCAATGTGGAAACACAGGCTTAGTCCTTTTTGCTTAAGATAAGATAGATAAACGTTACAGGATTATTAAAGCAATAAGCGGCTAAGGGAAGAAACCTTTAGCCGTTTTAATTTATATTGAAGCAGATATTTGGAGGAAAGAAAAATGAGTGAAAGAGAAAACGAGAAAATCAAAAACGGGGAAATCACAAACGAAGAACGAGTAAAAATCGTAAAGGATCACTATGACGCAGAAGTTCTTACTGAATGGGCGCGTATAGTGGACAAACCGGAATTTCTGCTGACATGCCGAATGCTTGACCGCTACATCAAGCCGGGCGATAAGGTTCTTGACATCGGCGGAGGTCCGGGGCGATACTCCTTTTACTTTGCGGAAAAAGGCTGCGATGTTACGTTAGTCGATTTGTCATCCGAAAACATAAATTTTGCGAGCAAACATGCGACCGAACAGGGAGTGAACGTAAAAACTATTTGCGGAGATGCAAGAGAGGTCAATAAACTCGTAGACGGGCAGTTTGACCATGTTTTGCTAATGGGTCCGCTTTATCATCTGCTGGAAGACTTGGACAGGAGTAGAGCAGTTGATTCAGCACTTCAATTGCTCAAAACTGGCGGTGTGTTATTTGCCGCGTTTATAAGCATGAGTGGAGGGCTGGTATTTGGTCTTAGAGATCTACCGGGAGCATTTGCAGACCCGGATGAAGAACGATTCCTTGTTCCGCTTGTAGAAGGTAATAGCTATGGTGGTGCAGCGTTTACGCAGGCGTTTTTCATCAATCAAAATGAAATAGTACCGTTTATGAACCGCTTTCCACTGGAAAAACTGCACTTATTTGGTCAAGAGAGTGTCCTTGCACCAAACGTGCACACCTTTGTGGAACAACCGCAGGAAGTAAAAAATGCAATGCTCGACATCGCTGAGAAATTATGTGAAAAAGAAGAATACCTCAGTTGGTCAGAGCACCTGATGTACGTAGGTCGAAAGACGGAGGAGGAATGACGCAAAATGGAAGCAAATCAATATCTTATAGATTATTATGATAATTACGATGAGGACGGACGACTCACGGGAAAGAGTGGTTCTGTAGAATTTCTTACAACTATGCGATATATAGAAAAGTACATAAATCCCTGTGACCGTGTGCTTGAAATAGGAGCTGCAA
>Ga0123356_10000853_pt1 | contig 33922 bp, 33 predicted proteins | sample TergutEmb28metaG_2_FD_92546 | JGI IMG/M metagenome (GOLD analysis project Ga0123356, IMG submission 92546) | Embiratermes neotenicus P3 segment gut microbial communities from Petit-Saut dam, French Guiana - Emb289 P3 | ecosystem: Host-associated > Arthropoda: Insects > Digestive system > Gut ...
AGCAGAAGAGTTCGAGGGGGTCGCGAGTGCTGCCAAAGCCCCCGGCAGGGCCCCAGAGGGTGTTTTTTTGGTTACTTTTTTGTCACACAAAAAAGTGACTCGCCGGTAGGCGAAACCTACTGCGGCCGCGCAGCGGAGACAGCCGGGCCGCAGGCCCAGCACCAATAACCCCCCCCGGAGGGTAAAAAAATTGTTTTAAAAAACAGCCGGGCCGCAGGCCCAGCAATAAAAACCCCGCCCGGAAGGGCAGAAGCGTTGTTTTTATTGGCCCGCCGCAGGCGGAAAATACCCCCCCACCCATGCTTCACCCCCCCCTTCATAACTCTCCTTCTTCCATATGGGGACAATACGCTTCAGCTCCTCTAACGCGAAAGCGCAGGCCTCAAAACTTGTCTGCCGGTGCGCCGAGGCCACCGCAATGACGACAATCGCTTCCTTCGGCCATAAGGTGCCTATACGGTGCGTCATTTGTAGGTAAGTGCCGGGCCAACGCCTTTGTACCTCGTCGGCAATCGCTTCCATGCTGTCCTCCGCCATGGAAACAAAGGCCTCGCAATGCAGAGAATGCACTTTGCGGGCCCCACTGTGGGCGCGTACACTCCCTATAAAACACAGCGTCGCGCCATAGGCCTCGTCCGGCGCCGCACACAGAAAGTCCGCTGCCTCCAAGGGGCCCTCCACAATACGACAGCGCGGCCGCCCCCCCGCTATGGGCGGAATTAACGCTAATATGTCCCCCTCATTTAATAAAATACCCCCCTCTACAAAACGCCCATTTAAGGCCATACGCAAATAGGGAAGCAAAGGCTGCAACCCCGGGTAGTCCCTACACAAGGCTTCCACTGCACCGGCAACTGTCGCAGGACAGGGCAATGCCCGCACTTCCTTGGACTTGCCCGCTGCTTCCCGCGCCGCCGCAAAAAACAAAACCTCAAATGCCATGAGGGCCCCCTCCAAAGGGCTAAAACTCAAAGGCCAGGCCAAACATCCAATGGCCTGAAGACAAATTCATGCCTTTCTTAGAAAAATTCTGGACTTGCTCAAAGGCATATTCCGCAAACACATAGCTGTGGTTTATCCCTATGCCGGTATCCAAATTCTTGGCCAGCTGCCTGTCAAATGCATCCAACTGCAAAGCCAACCCTAAAACCCCCAGCCAGCCGCTCCGCCACCCTGAAGCCTTCTCTCCCCCCGCCTCGCTGGTCTTCCCCCCCTTCGTGGACCACCAGTGGTTCAACATCAACCCCAACTTCGCATAGGGGACAAAGGGTATGTCATAACGGTTGGCAAAAATGTCCATACGCCACACCAGCAAAAGCTTTATGGGAATGATTTTGAGGGCCGTCGTCTGCGCACTGCGCTCACCCCCTGCCACATCCAAAAAAGCCTTGCCGAAAACCTCCGCATAACCGCTGGCCACCCCCACCCCCAGGGAACCAAAACCGTGGAAAAATTGCCAGTCCAACTCCAACTCGCCCAAAAGCATCCACTTCTTTCCGAATACTTGTGCATAGGGGCCCTGCCCCGCAGCAAAAGACTTGTCTATTTCAGGACGGTAGGGGCCCAGCCTCAACTCCAAAGCAAAGTCCTGGCTGGAGGCCGTTTCCGCACTCTGCCCCAATGCCGCCAAAGAAAGCGCAAACCACAACAGGCCACTCACGGGCGCCTCAACATATAAAACCCCAAAAATGCCAAACCTAAACCGGCCAATAGCCCCCCCCCTGCTGAATGACAACCCCCTCCCCCACCCTGCTCCTTATAGAGGTCCCAAAAACCATAGGTACGGCGGATGTCGACTTCCATGGAGTCAGAAAGCTCACTTTCATTGCCAACCTCGTCTATCGCTTTTAAACGAAATGTATAAATGTCGTTTTCAAGCCCTGAAATACGAAAGGTGTCAATTGAGGAACTCACTGCCTTTGTTCCCATTTCTTCTTCAGGGGTTGGGACGCTTTTGCGCTTTCCATAGAGGACTACTTTGGACACATAGTCCCCGGAGGACACAGAATAACGAAGCATCGCCTCCCCGTCATAGCCTTCCGCACTCTCTAGGGTGGGTGTTTTGGGCTTGGTGGTTTTATAAATGACAGAAAGCGTGGTCGCCGTCTTCTTCTCGCACTCGCTGTTGTTGATGTTGCGTACCGAATACACGCCACAAACATGGTGGGTGACAACCGTCTCGGCACTGCCTCCACAGATCGTATCGTCCTTATTGAATCCCGGCCAACTGCCAAAATTCGTCAGCTCCACAAATCGACTGCCCACATTCATCAAATCCTGCGTGCTGACCCTCCCTATCTCCTTTCCCCCTTCGCAACCAGACCCTGCCTCCTTTGAGGAACTGACAAAAATCTGCAAATCCTCACAAGCCTCACTATAACTGCTGCTGATCGTAAACTCCCAGCCCAAAAGAAACGCCTTCGAACAGTCTGAGCGCCCAACAACCTTTTCCTTGCTGCCACCATCCAGGGACAAAGTCACCGACTGGGCCGCCGCAACGGCGCTCAGCAGCCAAACCCCCAAAAATAACCCATAGCGAAAACTTGAAGTGCGCATAAAGCTTCCTCTACACCCCTTCAGCAATTCATAGGCCAAACCCAATAGACGTATTTTTAAAGGGATATGCCGCCCCCTCCCCTGTTTTTTGACAAGTTGTCACGCCCCAACCCCCACCATCGCCAAATTTGCCGCAAACTCGGCTACCCATAGGGCCGGCTCAAAGGCCAATACCCCCCTCAAAATGTTGTCCTGAAGGCGTAACTTGCCTACCAGCAAGGAGCTGTCTTGGCTTATCAACAAGGGCATAGGGTAGAGGCCATGTTCCTTATCCTCCAATATTTTTATTCCATAGCCTGAGGCTAAGGCCTCCCTCCAATGCTCCAAACCCCTGCCGCCCTCTATGGCTACGCTGAAGGACATGCTGACGCCAAAAAAGAAGGGGGCAAAAAATACATGCAGCCCCAAGGCCACAGGCCCCCCCAGCAGGCGCTCCAACTCCATGGGGACTTCGGCCTCGGCTGGGTGGGCAAAACCACCCCCCCCCGCCTCCCCTTCAAAGGCCGGTAGGAGGTTAAACGCTTGCCTATGCCCCCCCTCTACCTCCGGCTCCCGGCCATTCAACAGGGCTAGCGTCTGCTTCTCCAAAGCCCGCACCCCCGCTTGGCCCAGGCAGGCTGCGCCACAGAGGGCCGTGGCTTCTATGCGCCCAAAGGGCTTGAGCGGAAACAGCATACAGGCCAAAACCTGCGCCAAGGGCGAGGCCAAAGACACTTGCGGCTTCCCGCTGGGCCACTGGGGCCCCTCCTTGCCCAAAGCATGCGGGGAGAGGAGGGGGATTTGTGGGGGGCTGCCGCCGCTGAAGTCCATAACACCTATGCCGGCCTGCTCGGCCCACAGCACGGCTTGCGCCGCTACCCCCCGGGGGAGGGCTAAGAGGGCTAAGTCTATCCCCTTCAACGCAGTAGGGCCCATGCGCTCTATCCATAGGCTGTCACCCCCATAGGAAACCTCCTCCCCCTCGGAGCGCTCACTGGCCAGCAACGTCAAACTCTCCGAGGGCAAACCCTTGGCCTCCAGGGCCTCCAACAGCTGCTTTCCCAAAATACCTGTGGCGCCCAAAACGGCCATACGTCCTCGCTTCATGGCATGCCTCCTTTAGGCAAGCCCTGCGCAAACAGAGGGTTCTCCTCCGCGCCGCTGCCGCGCAAATAGCTGGGCGCCAACGCAAACAGCGCCTCTTTGTCAAAGGGTGAAAAACGGGCCAACTTCGCAATACACGCGGCGGAGGGCCAAAGGGGGTGGGCCAGCAGCTGCTGGGGGGGTATCCCTTCGGCCAACAAAGCCTCACGCAAACTGTCTATGCCAAAACCCAGGGCGGGGGTGAGGGGGGAGGCTTTGAGGCGTTGGGCAAAGGCCGCTAGGGTGAAGGTACGCTCGGGCTCTAGGGCTTTTATTTCCTCTAAGCCCTCTAACTCCCCTAACTCCCCTAACCCTTCTAACCCCCCGGGGGGAACCTCTCCGGGGCTACCCTTCCCAGGGCTACCCTTCTCGGGGGTAGCCTCTCCGGGGCTACCCTTCTCGGGGGTAGCCTCTCCTGGGGTACCCTTCCCGGGGCTACCCTCCCCAGGGCGTAAAAATAAACCGGCGAATATTTCACCCTTCCTGAATAGCCCTGTAGCCCATAGGGGCTGCCCTATGGGCCCCTCCAGGGCCAAAGCCTTTAATGAGGAAACCCCTGCCAGGGGAATATGGGCCGCATAGGCCAGGGCCTTGGCCGTGGAAAGGCCTACGCGAAGCCCCGTGAAGGAGCCGGGGCCTAGGCCTACCGCTACCCCCTCCAGCTGCGTGGCCTCCAGCCCGTGCTCCGCCAGGAGGGCGAAGGCGGCCTCGGGCAACAGCACGCTGGAGCGCGCGGGGGGGTGAAAGCAACGCTCAGCGAGCACCTGTCCCGCATGGACGAGGGCCAAAGAAAGCACCGGCGTGGAGTTGTCCAAGGCCAAAACCACGTTCACCTCAAAATGCGGACAATGTCATTTTTAATGGCATAACTCATGAGTAGAAACAGCAATACCAAACCTACCAGGTTGGCAATTTCACGAAAGCGCATGGGCAAGGGCTTGCGGCGTATCCCCTCCCATAACGCCGTTAATACCGTAAACCCGTCGAGTATGGGTAAGGGTAATAAATTCATCAGCGCTAGGTTAATGGAAATCAGGGCCATCATACTCAAATAGCTGTTAAGGCCTTGCTCCGCACTGCGCGCTGCGGCTTGGAAGATCATAACCGGACCCCCCAAATTCTCCCTCTCCTCGCTGGAAGCCTGCCCCGTCACCAGTTTCCCCAAAAATGCCGTCATGGAGAGGGTCACTTCCGGCACCACCTTCAAAGCCTTCCCCCAGGCCTTCCAAAAGCCAATGTACACAGGGTGGGTGGGGGGCTTAGCTACCCCTCTTAATATGTCCTCTGTAGAAATATAGGCTAACTGCGGCCATAGGCCTAACTCCCAAACCCTAAAACGGTGCTTGAGTTCCCCCTGCTTCTCCTTGTGCTCCTGAGCCAACTCCGCCTCGTGCCGGTTGCCCTCGCTGCTCAGCCAACTCAAACGAAAAGGCTGCCCCTCCTGTCCACTCAGCCTCTGTGCAACGGCTGTCCAGGACTGAATCGGCTCCCCATTCCAGGCCAATAAAAAATCCCCCCTCTTGAGGCCCGCCTTCTGCGCAGCGGAGCCCTCCCCTATCTCACCCACAAATAAATCCCCCGGGTGGGCGCCCATAGCCGCATAGCCCATGCCCTCCTGTTTGGGCATACTCAACGAAACCACCTCGGGCACCTGCAACTCCCAACCCGCCACTTCCTCCTGCTGGGCACGCGCTACACGCAGCTGCAAGGGAGAAGCGGCCGCATTCAGTGCCCTCAGCAAGTCAATTTCATCGCGAATGGGCTCGCCGTTCACCTCCAAAATACGGTCAAACGTTTGGAGGCCTGCGGCTTGGCCGGCAGAGTCCGCAAGCACGCCCAGCACCGCCGGACGCGCATGCAAAGACACCCCCAAAAGGCCATAGGTGTTTTTTCCAAACGGCGTCACCTCCTCGTGCTTCTTGGGGCGAAGCTTCGTGCTGTGGGCCACGCCTTCTCGCGTGTATTCCACCACCACCTCCTTCTCCCAACGGCTTTTCAGCGTGCTGGAAATGTCTGAAAACCACTGTATGGGGACACCGTCCAGTTTCGTCAGCACGTCCCCCGGCAACAAACCCGCCCGGGCCGCGGGAAACTCCGGCGTCAGGGAGCCTATGCGCGGCAAAAACATTTCTTCCGTGGAGCCCCAATAGACGGCGAAAAATACCCCTATGGGGAAAATAATGTTAAACGCAGGGCCCGCCAATGCAATGCTCGCACGCTTCCACCAAGGCTGCGCGAGAAAACTTCGGCCCTCCTCCTCGGGCGTCGTCTTGTCCGTGGGCAACTCCCCGGCCATGCGTACAAAACCGCCCAGAGGAAGCCATGCCAAAACATATTCGGTTTCGCCATATTTAAACCCCCACAGCTTGGGGCCAAAACCTATGGAAAATTTGAGCACCTTAACGCCCAACAGTTTGGCTATTAAAAAATGGCCTAACTCGTGTATGGCTACCAGGCCCCCCAGCAATAGGATAAAACCTAAAATTTTTTGAAGCAGCAACATGCCTGTTCCTTTTCAAACCCTATGCGGCCATGGGAAACAAAACCGCATAAAGCCAAACCGCCGGGGCTATCAGCAACAACGCATCTACCCTGTCCAATATGCCGCCGTGGCCCGGCAAAAGCTTCCCCGAGTCCTTCTTCCCAAAAGAGCGCTTGAGTGCCGACTCGCTCAAATCCCCCAGGGGGCCCAAAAGGCCCGCTGCCACCCCCAACAACAAACACCCCCACCACGGCATCTCTACAAAAACCCAAAGCTTCAATATACACGCCCCTGCTATGGAGCCCAACATGCCCCCCCCAAACCCCTCCCACGTCTTCCCGGGACTCACCGAGGGCAACATTTTGTGCTTCCCCTTCCAGCGCCCCACAAAATAGGCAAAGGTGTCATTGGCCCAGGTTAAAACCAAGGCCATAAATACCCAGGCAAAACCCTGCTGCCTTAGTGCGGAAAGCGCCGCTATGCCCAGGCCTATATAGACGGAGGCCGCCATGAGGTGCCCCATACGCGCCGCCGCCTCTTCACGCGGCCCTAAACATAAATGCCACGCCCAACCCCCCATATAAAGTATGCCCCAAATGAGGAGTACCCAGGAGAGGGGACTCTGGAATGCCTGAAAACAGCTACTCTCATAACGACAAATCAGCAGCACCCAAGCCAGGGGGTTCCCTAGGGAGAAGGAAAAAAGCCACGGCGCCAAAGCCACCAGAAGGGCCGCCGCCACCCCCCATAGGCCCGGCCTACCCCAGGCGATGCTGAGGTATTCCAACATGCACAATGCCGCCGCCAGGGAAAACAATACGGTGCTCCATAGGCCGCCCTTCCAGAGGCAAAACAACAACACGGGCAAAAGCGCCAACGCCGATACAACGCGCAAGAAAAAATTATTCTGGGGAAATTTCACGTGGACGGGGACCTCAACTGCGCGGAGGTATAGCCAAAACGACGCTCGCGCCTTTGGTATTCCGCAAGACAATCCAAAAACTGCGGCTCTCTAAAATCCGGCCACAGCGTGGAAGAGAATACCAACTCCGCATAGGCGCTTTGCCACAATAAAAAATTAGAAATACGCAACTCGCCGCTCGTGCGTACCAGCATGTCTACTTCGGGTAGCCCAAAGGTAAACAACTCCCCCTCTAAGGCCTTCGCGTCTATCTCCTCCGGCCTCATTTCCCCCCTCGCTACCCTCTGCGCTAAACGACGCGCCGCAAATACCAACTCCTCCCGGGAGCCATAGCTGACGGCCAAAGTCAACACCATCTCCTTGTTGGAAGCGCTGGCCTCGCACAATTCCAACAAAGGTTCTCGCACCTCGTCGGGAAGACGGTCTAATTCACCAATAACATTTAGCTTTATTTGGTTATCCAAAATTTCATGGCGCTCTTTTAATAAATATTCGCTTAAAAGCGCCATTAACCCCTCAATCTCATCCCAAGGGCGCATCCAGTTTTGCATGGAAAAGGCATATAAAGTCACCGCCTCCAACCCCAAACGGCGCGCGCACCGCGTCACCTCTCGCACACGGTTGGCCCCCTCTCTGTGGCCTTCCAAGCGCGGCAACCCACGCAACTCTGCCCAGCGCCCGTTGCCGTCCATAATAATGCCAATGTGCCTGGGCAGGGGGCGTTGTTTTATAAACGGTTCAAAAGAGTTCAATGACTTCATCCAAATGGGACTACCCTAGAGGGTTTTGCTAACTTTTCTACTCAAAAGCATGGGGGAGGTGCTAGTTTGATTTTGGTTCTCCCTCAACCCTTAACCTTTTTTATGGCCGTATGTTTCAATTATGCCCCCAAAAACCGTAGGGCCTTACCGTATCCTTGAAAAATTAGGTTCCGGAGGGGTTGGAACGGTTTATAAAGCCATCGACAGACGCTCGGGCGACTCCGTGGCCCTCAAGCTGCTGTCTACGGGCACGGCGCTGGACGTGCGCGTCGTGCGCAGGTTGACGCGGGAATATGAAACTTTGCAAGGTTTGGCCCACCCCAATGTCGTCCGTGTTTATGATACGGGGGTACACCGGGGCTATCCCTATTTAACCATGGAATTGGTAGAGGGTTTAACTTTACGCCACTACCTCTCCTTGTCCTCCGGCGAGTTGACTTCCGACAAACACCTGCTCCTGGCCATTAAAGCCCATTTGGAAAGCGTCAACAAACATACCTGGGACGAAGAGGCCTCCCGCACGGACAAAACAGACGACTCTGCCCATCATTTTGGACTCTCGGACTATGCCGAAGAAGCCCCCAGTGAAATCAGCCAAGAAGGCCCCGAGTCCATGCGTGCCTTCGCCAAATTGGTTGGAGAGCCGGACACGGCAGCCAGCGCTTCGTCGGAAGCTTCCGTAGACTTGCCCTATGCCTTGCCCACCACGCACCATGAGCTTGCCACCTCACACTCCATCAGTGAAGCCGAGTTGATTCAACTCAACCGCCCGGAGCGCGTCGGCCGCTTGAAGGATGTTTTTTTGCAGCTGACGCAGGCGCTTTCCCATATCCACGGGCACGGGTTGATTCACCGCGACTTAAAACCCTCCAACATTATGGTGAATGAAGAGCGCGTCGCCAAACTCATGGACTTTGGCCTTGCCAAATTCATTTCGGACGACAGGTCCAGCGTGACGAATACGGGCAAAATGGTCGGCACCTTCCGTTATATGGCGCCGGAGCAAATTCTGGGCGAATATGTGGATGCGCGGGCAGACCTCTATTCGCTGGGCATCATCCTCTATGAGTTGCTGGCAGGCCGCCCGCCCTTCGAGGCCAAAACACCTTATGAGCTTTGGAGACAAGTCCTTGAAACGGAACCCAAGCCCATTGCCGCTGTCAACCCTGCCGTGGACCGCCAACTGGCGCAAGTCGCCCAGCACCTCATGAATAAGGAGCCCGACGACAGAATACAAACCGCAGAAGAAGTTTATGAGGCGCTCGGGGAGTGAAAACCCAGCTTGAAGTCCCCCCCCAAGCTGCCCAGCAACGCGCCGACGTCTATTTGGCCCAAGCCCTGCGCCTGTCGCGCAACAGTGTTAAACGGCTTTTGGCCGCCGGCGCTGTCCGCTCCAAGGGGCGCGCCATTGCCAAAAACCAAACGCTGGAGCCGGGCGCCTTGTTGGAAGTGGACTTGACGTTGGCCCAGGCGCAACTTATCCCCAACCCCTCCCTGCCGCTTCGTGTCCTGTTTGAAGACGAAGCCTTGCTTGTCCTCGACAAACCCACGGCGCTTGCCTGCTACCCCTTGCGCGCAGACGAAACCCATACCTTGGCCAATGCACTGGCGGCACGCTACCCTGCACAGGCAAACGTCTCCCCCCACCCGCTTGAAGCGGGACTGTGCCACCGCCTCGACAAGGAAACTTCAGGACTGCTCATCGCCGCCCGTAGCCCACATGTTTATAGACATATGCGTGAGGCTTTTTCTAAACGGCTTATCTATAAGCGCTACCTATGCCTATGCCTGTCTAGGGGTAGCCTTCCCCCTGAAGGTACCCTCTCCTCCCCGTTAATACAAAGGGGGGCCTCCTCTAAAATTGCCCTGCCCTATGCCCCTAAAGCCCGCCCTGCGCATACCCAATTCCGCGTCCTGGAAAAACAAGGCCCCTATGGCTTGCTGTCTGTGGAAATTGCTACGGGCGTTATGCACCAAATACGCGCCCACTTGGCCAGCATGGACGCTCCCCTCCTGGGCGATGAGCGCTATGGTTTGGGGAAGTCCCCCCTCTGCCCCCGGCTGTTTCTGCATGCCGCAGAGCTTCGGTTTTCTCACCCGTTGACGCAACAACAACTGTCTTTTGAAGCCGCTTTGCCTTCAGAGTTGCGCGCCACATTGGCCCAACTCAAATTTGAGTTTCCGAGGGCCTGCTAGCACTGTCCCAAATCTCCGGGCCCTCCTCAGGCAAACGCTCTTTGGGCAAATGCTCTTGCGAAGGCTTGCGACGTTTGGGCTTCCTTGCCGACGTCTTCAGCACAGGCTCCCGCCCCTCTTTCCACGCCTTCAACTCTTCGGAAAACTGGCCTGTGGCCGTATTCCAAATTTCAAACACCGTCATGGCCTCTTCAAAAAAAGCATGCTCCCTAAACCGGCGCAGGCCCCCTTTGTATTTGCGTTGCCCAACCAAAATACGCTGCACAAATAACAAATTTCTGCAACCCTCTGCCATACGCTTGGGCAGACAAATGTCCCGCTTCAGTTCTCTCAAAAAACCCTGGAGCTTCTCCATGCTGTCCTCTTGAAGCTCCACTTGGAAGGGGTTGGCTACCGCTATCATTAAACAGGCTAAAATTACCGCGTCACTACAACCCTTGCCGCCAGAAAGCCAAGCATCCAAACCCGAAACGCAGGCAAAAAAGGTTTCCTTCTCCCTCTCTGTCGCCTCATTCAAAAAACGCCACAGAGGCGGAAACAACAACTCCAAGGCATCCAAAGCCATCAACATCTGCAAGGCAGGCTTCGCAATCCCCCCGCGCAACAAACGGAATGTCTCCTCCAAAAGACGTGAGGAGGAGCATTTGGGCAAGTCTTCAACTGCCGCCTTCATGGCTGCATAGGTGGGCGGCTCAATCTCAAAACCCAACTTGCATACAAAACGTACGGCGCGCAGAATGCGGACAGGGTCCTCCCTCATCCGAATTTCAGGGTCCCCTATGGTGCGCAGCAACCCCTTCTTTAAGTCTGAATAGCCGTCTACAAAGTCGATAATACAGGCCGCTAGGGGGTCAAAAAACAAACCGTTAATGGTGAAGTCCCGACGGCAAACATCTTCTTGCGCAGAGCCGAATACGTTGTCGCGCCGAATCAGCAAATCCTCCGAGTCCGCAGAGGTGCCCGGGTCCGCACGAAACGTGGAAACTTCAAAAATCCTCCCGTCCCGGGAAAAAATATGCACCAGCCTAAAACGCCGCCCTATGAGACGACAATTCCTAAACAGGGCCCTTATTTGTCTGGGACGGGCATTCGTCGCAATGTCAAAATCCTTGGGCGTACGCTGAAGCAACAAGTCCCTGACACAACCCCCTACCAAATAAGCCTCATAACCATATTGCCGAAGGCGGAGGACAATGCGCACAGCATCCGCGTCCAGCTGCCCATATTCAATGACAGACTTCACATTCTCCGTCTGCGCTTGCACCACGTCCGACTCCACCAAAGGAGCTGACACAGCACCCAATTCCACTTCAATCATGTTGTTCTGCTACTCCCAAACAAAGCCCTTATCAGCCAAGGCGCCAAACTCCGCCCTCCATAGCGCGCACATCGCCAGGCCACAAGTGCTGCCCACTTTTTTCAATGACTTTTCAACCGGGGCAAACGCCATGCCCCCAGACAAACCAAAAAAGCCATCCCTGCCGCCACAAAGTAAGTCGCAGAAGGCGCAAAACTTGTATATAAAAATCCACCTAAAATAGGCCCTAAAATCCGACCTAAGGCCCCCATACTCTGATAGGCCCCCAGGGCCTCCCCCTGGTTCTCCGAAGGGGCTAACCTGGAAACCAAGGCCGATAGCGAGGGGTTATAGAGCGCTGCCCCAAAGGCGATGAGCACGGCAGGCACATACATCCATATAAACCGCGTCGGTAAGGTGAATAAGGCCAAACCTATGGCCACTGCCCCTGCCCCCCCTATGATTAAAGCCTTCTCCGAAAAATATTTCCGGAAATGTTTAATCGCAAAACCTTGAATGAATACGCTTACTAACCCAATGGCCGTGAACAACCAACCCACCTTTTGGGAAGCCTGCTGGTGCATCGCTGCATCCGCATGGGCGTGCAAATGAAACAGGCCCCCGGCAAGCTGGGCATGGGGCGCCAAAAACTTCTGGAGAACAAAAACCGCAAAAGTGGTCTCCATTTGCGTAAACGCTGCCGTGTAGAGCAAGGATAAAAATAAAGCCAAACCAAAACCCGGCAGCTTTATCCATACCCACCACCGACCCTCCCCACGACGCCTCTTCCTCTGCGCTTTGGGAATCTCTGCCAAAAAAAACAGGGCCAATAAAAAACTCAACGCAGAAAAAAAAGCGCTCGCAAGCCCTATGGCTAAATTTCCCCCTAGGCCCCCTAGGAGACCCCCTAGGGCTGGGCCTAATACGAAGCCTAAGCCAAAAGCAGCCCCTATCACCGCCATCCCCTGCGCTCGACGCTCTTCGGAAGTCACGTCTGCTATATAGGCCTGGGCTGTGGCAATGTTGGCTGCCGCAATCCCCGCCAATAGGCGCGAAACAAACAGCATGGGCAGCGAATCCGCAAACGCAAACACAAGGTTGGCAACCACAAAACCTGCAAGGCTATAGAGCAATATGGGTTTGCGGCCTATTTTATCGGACAGCTTCCCCAAACGAGGCGCTATCAAAAACTGCATCAACGAATAGCTCGACATCAAAAGCCCCACCATGAAGGCGGAGCCTTTGTATTTGTCGACATAAATGCCCAACTGCGGAACGACGATTCCAAACCCCAGTAAGTCAATAAAGACTACCAGGAAAATGATGCCCAAAGACGCTCGTTGCTTCACGAATCATCCGAGGCTTCTGCTGCTGGCGTTAATGGTTTGTTAATGCAACCTTTGGTCAGTGTATAGCGATAAGTACCCAGTTCATCACGCCAATATTCACCCGTATAGGGCCAATAGAGATAGTCATCTGGAACGGCTACGGAATATTGATATTTTCGAATAACATCCAAGGCGCCGCCTTCAGCCAATTGCTGTTCCAAATAAATTTTTTCTTTCTCGACAGTATCCACTCGAATTCGCAGCGCATTGGAACTGAGGGTTCGCAATTCCAAAAGCTCCAGCTCCAGCTTGCCCTTGGCCATAATACCCGCCTTGTTCATCAGCCTCTCACGCTGTCCCTTGATGGACTCAATTAAAGCCTTCACCAATTCGGAATATTTGAAGGTGTCGGCATAGTTGCTGAAAGCATCCACTTCTTTTTCCAGCTCAGCAATGGCCTCCAGCGTTTTGCGCAAATCCGTGTCTGTCAGGGCGAGATTGAGAACCCGAGCGAGAATTTCATTGGTTGTGTTGGAGCCTTGCCTTTTGAGATTCATCTTTTGGATTTCATCCAAGGCCTGGTAATATTCTCCTGCGCTCATATTGGAAGACACCATCTGCGCCAGTTTCTCTTGAACAGGCCCATAAATGGCTTCAAACTCATCCACAATGCTGAGCGCTTCCTGGTAACGGCAATTTTCAAAATAAATGACGGCCCTGAGAATAAAGGCTTCTGGAAAATATTCTTCACGGAAGAAGGGCGAAGACAAAGTAATAAGGTTTCCAAGCGCTTGCTCATATCGGCCGATGCGATAACTGGCCCAAGACGATTCAAAAAGAGAGTTGAGCCATTGCTCTCGTCCACGCTCAATTTTTGAATAGTAGAAAATGGCGCTTCGGCTTTGCTCAAGGCCATAGTGAATGCGCGCCAACTGCATGAAAGCCAATTCGCGCAGTGTAAAAAAAGATCGGTTGCTGGGATCCACAGAGCTTTGTGCCATGCGCGTTTTGCGAATGACTTCCTTCAAGGCTTCCGTGGCTTGTGTGAGCTTTCCTTCTCGATAATAGGCCAACCCCTCCAGGTATTTCGCCCGAGCATAATAAGGGTCCCCCTCGGGAACCGCCAAACTCAAGCGAACCACCTCTTCAAAACTCCCATTGGCTTCCGCAGTCTCCTTGATGTCATCGAGCGCCTTCCCTCGAAGGAAATGATAACGTGCCAACAAATAGCGAAATTCGCTTCGAAACCGCTCCGGAAACTCCACATTGGAATAGCGCGCAATCTCGTCGAGAATCACCGTCTCATTCACGGTCTTCCTTCCAATAAAAAACAACCATTCCAGCGCACTCTTGAAATAGGGCGTCGAAGGGCCTTTGGCAAGAATCTCAGAAAACTGGGACAGTGAAGAATGATAGAGCCCAAGACGATAGAGCGCCTTGGCTAAAATGTATTGGGCTTCTGTGGCAACAGGCAGCATTTGAGGATTGCGTACAATTTCAAAAGCCGTCAACGAAGCTTTCTCATAGTCCTCTGCCTTAAATTGGTTAATGGCAACTTGGAGCAAGCTTGTATCCACACCCTTGCCTCCCTTAGCACCCTTCCCAGACGGTTCTTTCACTCCTTCAACGGCAGAAGCTTTGGGAGGTGGCGTTTTGAGAGGTGGCGTTTTGGGGGACGGCGTTGCTGGAGGCGGCGTTGCCGGCAACGGCGTCTCAGCCACTTCTGGGCGTGACGTGGGCGCCTGTGCCGTGTCCTGCACAGAAGGGGTTGGCGCCGCCTTGCCTTTGCTTGAAACACGCTTCTTGGGCGCTGTTTTGGCTTTCGACTTCGGTTGTGAGTCCATCCCCTGAAACGTCTGAGCTTCGGCTTTTGAAAAACCTAAAAAAGCAACCAGCAAACAAACGAAGGCGACATATTTGTGCAACATGCAAAGCCTCATGAGTCAGAACCTGTCGGGAAAAAGAAAGAAAGGCCAAAGTCAAACATCAGCTGATTTCGGATGGAACGATCGCTGCCAATGCGTTCTTGATAGACAAAATCGCGAAACTCCATGCGCACAGCAAGCCAACGCGTCGCAGCAAACCGAAATCCGATTCCTGCCGTCCCTCCAAAACTGAGCTTGAGGTCTCCCTGTGGGCCATACATGACGACTCCAGGCCCTATGAATACATAAAGCTTGAAGGGCAAAAACGCTTCTGCACTCAGAGAGATTTTCCCATAAATAGGCGCCCACTGCAGCTCTAAGTCCCCCATGACACGAATGTTGCCATAGGCACTGAAACTCTCCAATTTCTGCCGCGTCGGCACTTGACAACCCCCCGTATCGCAAACTTGCGTCGCCCCAGAAACGGTAGACAGCGCATAGCCCCCACGAAGGGCCAGCCCCAGCTCCTCCGTGAAATGATAGGCCAAAAGGCCTCCCAATATGTATTTGTTGAAAAAAGCATCCCTCAAAGAGAAGGCTACCCCAGGACTCAACTCAAAACGCCCGTCCAGCTTGAAAAACTGTCCGGAAACAGGGCGTACACGCTCTCTCAACGGCCCCTTCGCGTCTTTGTCAATCTCCGAAACATCACCGGCCTCCTCCTCTGCCGTTTGGGCCAACACGGGAGCCGCCATCAGCATTCCAAGTATAAACCAAGCACGCATCATTCGGCCTCTCTCCAAGTCGACTTAAAGGGGAAGAAGATAGATAGGCCCGCATAAATCATCTGGACATTTTGAATGCCGCTCTTATTCAGACCATAAGGCTTATCCACATATGAAGTGTTGACCCAAGCCACGTTCACAGCCAAAAAATCCTTCACAACCACACGCAGGTTGACGCCCACATCAAATGCCGGCAAAAACCCTAAGTCCTTATAGGTGGCGGCTTTCACCATCCCTGCCCCACCAATAATCCCTGCATCAAAATGGAGAATGGAATTGAAAATGGCCAGCTTCGCATAAAGAGGACTCCATTCGACCGAAGCCATCAACCACCACTCCGGCTCCGAAGGAAAAATGGCCGAGGACAGAAAACGCTTCGCCTTGCGCACGTCCTCCGTCTTCGTCATGTCGATGTATGTAAAACGGGCCGAAATCGCCAATGTGTCCGCTAAATAATAGGCCGCACGAATGGAGCCGCCCCACTTCGTATATAAGGGGTCATTTACGCAGAAAGCAATATAGGGGGCCAACTCAAATCGACCGCGTTTCATATAAAGCTTCTTCTGCACGCTTCGCACTCGGTCAGATTGGATGATGTTGGGCGAACGAACCAGCGCAGGCCTGTCGCTTTCCGAAGCCTCTTGTGGAGGCAAGACCACTGCAGCAGGCGGCGACGGGGAGGGCGGCGGCGGCTGTTCTTCCAGATCTGAGAAGTCAAGCGTCCCCGGAGATTCTAGCTCTTGTGCTCGGGTATGGGCGCCCCAGAGAAACCCAAGCAGACAGCAGATGGTGACTGTCTTTGTCGTTTGGCTCAAAAGCACTGTCATTTGATTCAAAAGCACGCTCCATTTCCGCGCAACCGCGAAGCAAAAGGATATATCCAACACGAAGGACTTTAGCGGGACTTGTCTTTCACAGCAACAAGTCGACACAATTTTTATCTATGCTAACTTAAGTTTCCTATGCACACCTAAGAGGGTTCCATTTATGCCCCCGTTGTCATAAAAGGATAGACTATGAAGTCAAAGACAATTCCACTCTATTTCGTCATTTTGCTCCTCCCCCTGGCCATGGCTTGCCCAACTACCAGCGATTTGGGAACACCCTGCGTGCTTATCAAACGAGGAGATGATGGGAAAATCGTTGAACTCCTTGAAAAAGAAGCCAAAAAAAACCTCGAAGACATGTCCACAAGCAGCAAAGGAGGCAACGTCACCGTAGCCATCGTCTCCTTGGGGGTTCCTGAATGCGAGGACTTGGCCTGTGTGCGCGATGCCAAATTTAACCCAGGCGCCACCACGGACAGCGCCCCAGCCAGAGGCTATTGCACCGAACGCTGCTCCAGCGAAGGAAGCGCCTGCAAGGCCAATGACTCAAAAACCAAATATGCCTGCCACGAGTTGATGCGAGCTTGTGACGGCGATTCCACTTCTGACCTCTGCGACGGCATCAGCTCTTCGCTCTTTTGTACCCAGGAATAACCGCTCTCCCACCCTATTCCCCCCCCCTCCGGCGAAAAGAAGGGCTACCAGGCTTCCCAACTTACCTTGGAGCCTATGCCTATCCCCAGCCTTGCACAAGTCCCCGCTGGTATCTCCAGTACATAGAGGCTGGGATGCCCTATGCTTAAAGAGTTGAGACTTAATGGCGTGGCGCGCTCTATTGTCCCTAGCACCTTTTGCTCACCCGAAATAAATACCAAATCCAATCCCACCAGCGTGTTCTTCATCCAAAAAACCTGCTCCCTCTCCTGCCCAAAAACAAACAACATCCCCTCCCGCGACCCCAGAGACTTTCGCCACATTAACCCCCGCGTAATCGACTCCGGCGTGCCGGCTATCTCAACCTCAAACACCTCCGCTTGACGCGAAAAACGACCCTCCAAACTCAAACGCGTGCGCGGCAACCTGGGCAGCTTGTGGTGCTCTGAGGTGACGTCCTCTGCTTGTAAACTCGGCCCAGCAGCATCCTTCAAAGAACGGCGCCCCGCTGCCGCCTCCTTTTCAGGCAAGGCCTGACGCGCAGAATCCTTCGAAAACTCCTGACAAGCCAACACCCCAAGCCCTATGGCTGCCCATAGGCCCAGGCCAAACAACCCCTTCGCTTCACTTCGCATCTCTCTCTTCTCCCACGCTTCTCCCCGCCTCGCCCCTCTTTAACCTCAAATCCTCCAGCCCTAAGAGCTTATTGTATACAAAGCCCCCCATGAAACCCAAGCGGCTTTCAACTGCTGCCTCCCAAAGTCTCCATGGCCCCCCCTCAACTACCTATAAAATACCCCCTTTTTTGTGCCCCTAACACCTTTTTTTGCTGAGTTTTCGGCCCAGCCCCTCTATGTCGTCTCTCTCTAACCTCCTAGGACAACAAGCCTCACCCTATGAAATTTGAGTTCAAACACCTCCTCAACGCTACATTGGAGGAGATAGAAACCAGCTTCGCGGACAAGCGCTATCCCCCCTTCCTGCTGCAATACCACCCCTCCCTCCAGGCCATACGCGTCCTTGAATCCCACCTCCAAAAAAATCGCCTCCTCCGCCGCATCCATTATCTCCCTAAACCCCTTATCCATAGCATCGGCCCTAAAAAGGTGGACCCCAGCTGGTTCGGCTTCGTGGAATATTCGGTATATAACTTCGAAACGAAGGTGCTCAGCTTCTCAAATGAGCCCGATAACCCATATGTACGCTCCATGCTCCTCAACCAGGGCGAATTCCTCTTCTCCCCCCTCGGGAATAAAACCCTACGCGCCGTCAGCGGCTCCCTCTCCCTCTGCCTCCCGGAACGCCTTGGCTTCCTGGCACCTATGGGCGAATACCTCATCCGCAAAGAAGGCCTCAAAATCCTCCTCGGCGAAATCCCCGTTATGGAGCGCTTCGCTCAAGAGGTGTTGAGAATAAAACCTCCCCCCTCCCCTAGGATCCCTCCCTAAATGCCACTGAGAATCAGCCAACGGTCGTCTTTGGTTTTTCTCACACGCATCTGCTTCACATCCGAATCCTGCATGCTCTTGTCACCCAGAGAAAAACTCAGCATGTAGCTGTAGGAAACCAAATAGATGTCTGACTCTGACTTGGAGCGCTCCAGTTTTTTGAAGCTCATTTGCAGCCGCACATTGTTTATCCGAGAAAAACGCTCCTGCAGCTTCTCTCTGGCATTGGCATATTCCATGTCGTCCGCCATGTCCGCTGTGCCCCCATCGTCCGCAAAAGACGCGTCCAGCAACTGGACAATGCGCTCAACATCCTTGTCTTCCGTCGCTCGTCGAAACTCGTCGAGCATTTCAAGCAAACTTCGGTTGCTCTCTGTATCGCTCAACTCTGTGCCTGGAATCTTTTTCACTGTGCAAGCAAGCACAAAACTCAACGCCGCATATAGGAAGAAACGTTTGTACATGCCCCTTGCTTAGCACATTCTGCGGCCCCATCCAAAAAGATGAAAGAGGAAGGGGGGGCTTTAGCGTTTGTCTAGGGAAAACTCGCGAGGTTGAGTGGAATTGTCCGGGAGTACAGTTATTTCAATACTCCCCAACAAACGGGCATCCGCTGTCAACACATCCACCTTCCACTCGCCGGGCCCATAGTTGACTTTATAGGTGTGGCCCGTCCAACCCCTCTGTCCGGAATGGCTCAACTGCAAAGGAATACGGTCGGTACGCACCCATTGCCCTTGCTCATCCTTATGCTGCCAAGCAACATAAATGTCGTCCCTAAACCGCTTGGGCGCAAAAATACGCATCCATACATTCAACCTGTCCTGTGGCCTTGCCAAAAACGTCTGCGCGCCATGCTCCCAAAAACGAAACCCATCGCGGACATAAAGAAGCTCCGTCCCGTCAGGCTTGCGCACATCGTGGTAGACGCCAATCCACTTGAGCGACAAAGGCACGGGCGGCACAACTCCAGAAAAATAGAGCAACAGCAAAAGCACTTGCACGCCAAGGCTTGGCGCAACCGCCCTCCAAAAATTCCATTGGGCGTCTGCGGTGAAACGCAAGGAGAGGTACCACAACCCCAACACGGAAGCTGTGGACAGAAAAACGGCCAATACAAACAACCAGGCGCTTAGAAATCCAAACAACAAAGGCAACAAATAGGCCCAAAAAGAGGTGCAGGTGAAACTCCATAAGGCCATGCGCATCAACGGGCCTAAGTTGCGAAACAAGGGCAACTCGTTGAGCGCCAACACCAAAGCCAAAAGCGGAATGAAAATGAAAAAACTCAGCGAAGAAACAACCGAAGCCCGAAAATAGAAAACGAAAAAAGCATTGAATAAAGTCCCAAATAAAAAATGGATAACCCAGTCTCTACGGGAAAGTAACTTTCCCCACCACCCCTCCGGTAATGCCTGTGCCAGGCAATAATGATGATCCAACAAAATCAACACCGCCAACAGCAATACATAGCTGCCTTGGTGAATCAGCATGGGTAGGGAGTCAATGCTTTTCAAAAGCAACAAGTCAAAACAAAAACCCAAAAAGAAAAATCCAAAATCCAACACCCATGGGCGCTGTTTCAACCAGTCTCGCCAGTTTGTATAGGTGCGTTGAATGGGCACCGCCGCCTTCTGTATGCGCTCAGGCAACCGGGGTTTAGCGGTTGGGGTTTGAGTTTCGATTTTGGGTTCGGAGTCCATAGTGCGCGCGCTCTTTGTCACTCGGTTGGGTGGGCCCGAGGCAGTGTTGTCAGGCCCTAGTTCGGAATGGGCGCTTGAAGTCCTCGTGCATCCATCGGCTCAAACCGGGCTGTGTTTTCTGCCAAAACCAAAGCAACCTGCAAGACTTCATCCACATATTCAACGGGATAAAATTTCATGCCCCTGCGTACATAACTCGGTAGCTCTTCAAGCGTCTTTCGGTTGCTCTTCGGAATGCACACGCAACGAATGCCTGCACGGTGTGCAGCCAATATTTTCTCTTTGACGCCTCCAACGGCAAGCACACGCCCACGCAGTGTTATTTCACCTGTCATCGCCACATCGCTGCGCACAGGTATGCGCGCCAAAGCAGACAGCATGGCCGTCACAAGCGCAACGCCCGCAGAAGGCCCATCCTTGGGAATGGCTCCCTCTGGAACGTGGACATGAATGTCAGAATGTTCCAAAAATTTCTCGTCTATCCCAAAACGCCGGGTTCGCGTCCGCACATAAGTCATTGCCGCTTGGGCAGACTCTTGCATGACTTCTCCCAGGTGGCCTGTAATAATCAGCTTCCCCTTCCCCGGCATCACCGCAGCCTCCGTCAATAAAACATCCCCTCCACTCTCCATTACAGCCAGGCCGGCGACAATGCCTATTTGGTTCAAACTTTCTCTGCGCGCTTTGGTGAATTTCTGAGGACCCAGCAACTCGCACAAACGCTTGCTCCCAAGACGGTGCGGCTGCACGCCTTCTTGCAAAACAATACGGGCCAGTTTTCGAAAAGTTCTGGCAATCTCTCTCTCCAAGGAGCGTACGCCTGCCTCTCGCGTATAGCCATGAATAAGTGTCTTCAAAGCAGCATCTTCAAAACAAATGTCTGCCTTGCCAAGCCCGTTGGCCTCTTGTTGCCTGGGCAACAAGTGTTTTTTCAAAATGGCCATCTTTTCTTCATCCGTATAGCCGGCAATCCGAATGAGTTCCATTCTATCTAAAAGCGGGCTCGGAATGGCATGCGCATTGTTCGCTGTGCACACAAACAAGGCGCGCGACAAGTCATAGTCCAATTCAAGGTAGTGATCGTTAAAAGCCCCGTTCTGCTCAGGGTCCAAAACTTCAAGAAGCGCAGCCGAAGGGTCTCCACGAAAATCCGAAGACATCTTGTCAATCTCATCCAACAACACCACCGGGTTGCTCGCCTGAGCCTTCTTCATCGCCTGGATGATTTTCCCAGGCATCGCCCCCACATAGGTGCGCCGATGCCCTCGAATTTCGGCCTCATCACGAACCCCCCCCAAGGAAATACGTACAAACTTCCGCGAGAGAGCGCGCGCAATGGAACGCCCAAGCGAAGTCTTTCCTACTCCGGGCGGACCTACCAGACACAAAATGGGGCCTCGCATCTTCCCAGCCAAAGCCTGTACGGCGAGATGATCTAAAATACGCTCCTTGGTTTGCTCCAGCCCATGGTGGTCTTCATTCAAAATGCCCTGCGCATGCACAATGTCCAGGTTGTCTGCGGTTTCTTGCTGCCACGGTAAGGCCAATACCCAATCAATATAGTTTCTTAAAACACCCGCCTCCGCACTCATGGGGCCCATGAGTGCAAACTTCTTCAGCTCCCGCTGTATCTTCTCTTTGGCTTCAGGGCTTAGACGCGCTTTGCTCAGGCGCTCTTCCAATTCTTCAACTTCGCTCTTCTCTTCGTTCTCCTCACCCAACTCCCGGCGAATGGCCTGCATCTGTTCGTTGAGGTAATGGTCCTTTTGGGTCTTCTCCATCTGCTTTTTGACCCGCGTGCGGATTTTTTTCTCCACCTGCAAAATCTCAATCTCTCCCTGCATCAACTCAAGTACCCGCTCCAGTCGGTGCGTCGGGTTGAGAATTTCAAGCAACCCTTGTTTGTCGGCAAGCTTAATGGAAAGTTGGCCGACAATGGTATCCGCCAAAGCAGACACCTCTTGGATGGATTTCACTTTTTGAGGAACATCGGGGGGAATGCGTTTGTTGAGCTTCACAAAACTCTCAAAAGTGGCATGCACCGAGCGCATCAATGCCTCTATTTCAACACCCGTCTCCTCCTCTTCTAATAAAGGCTCATATTGCGCCTCGAAATGCGTCTCCCCGCCAAGAAATTGAAGAATCCGACAACGTCCCAATCCCTCAACCAAAGCCTTCATCGTCCCATCCGGCATGGGTATCAATTGAAGAATTTGCGCAACCGTGCCTATTTGGAAAATCTCATCTTCTGTCGGCAAGCTCGTCTTGGCCTTCTTCTGCGCGGAAAGAATAATTCTCGCTTTGCCTTCTTCACCTCTTTGTTGAGCAACGCTCAAGGCAGCAATGGACTTCTCCCGCCCCACATAGAGCACTGTCACCGCACGCGGGAAAACCACAATGTCTCGCAACGGCAACAACGGAAGGCTCGGCAATTCTCTTTCCTGCGACATAATTCCTCCATGGAATGGCTTATGTCACAAACAGCCGACTGGCAAAAAATGAGGCGGCACTTGCGCAGAGGGGCTAGGCAACTTCCTCGTCAACCACTTCAGAAGCCGCATAAACCACAACAGGTTCTTTGTGCTTTAGAATGGTTTCTTCGGAAACCAAAACTTCCTTGGCCGTCTTGCGTGACGGCAAATGAAACATGGTTTCCAACATCGCTTTCTCAAGAATGGCCCTCAACCCACGTGCACCCGTTTTTCGCAAAATGGCTTCTCTCGCAACAGCCTGCAAAGCCCCTTCTGTAAAATTCAACACCACACCATCCATCTCAAATAAACGCCTATATTGTTTTGTCAGCGCATTTTTGGGCTCCACCAAAATGGAAACCAAGGCCTGTTCATCCAGTTCTTCTAGGCTGGTCGTCACGGGCAGACGGCCTATAAACTCGGGAATCATTCCAAACTTTAGAAAATCCTCCGGCTCAACCGAACGCAAAAGCTCCGAATTCGAACGGTTGCCCTTGGACTTCGGCTCCGAGCCAAACCCCATGGAACGCCCCCCTAGCCTGCGCTCAATAATCTGCTCTAAACCACCAAAGGCTCCCCCACAAATAAACAAAATATTCGTGGTGTCTACTTGCATAAACTCTTGTTGAGGGTGCTTGCGCCCCCCCTTGGGCGGAACATTCGCAATGGTCCCCTCTATAAGCTTCAACAAAGCCTGCTGTACCCCTTCGCCGGAAACGTCGCGCGTAATGGAGGGGTTCTCACTCTTGCGGGCAATTTTATCAATCTCATCAATGTAGACAATGCCGCGTTGGGCCCGCTCCACGTTGTGGTCCGCCGCTTGAAGCAAACTTACAAAAATGTTTTCTACGTCCTCGCCGACATAGCCCGCTTCCGTCAGACACGTCGCATCTACAATGGCAAAGGGAACTTTGAGAATGCGCGCCAACGTCTGAGCCAACAAAGTCTTCCCGCTGCCCGTCGGGCCAAGGAGCAAAATGTTGGACTTTTGAATTTCAACACCCTCCTCCGTCCTTCCAAATTCAATGCGCTTGTAGTGGTTGTGGACGGCAACCGCTAATACCTTCTTCGCCCGCTCTTGCCCCACAACATAATCATCCAAAATGGCCTTTATCTCGCTCGGCCTCGGAATGTGCAGCTTGATGTCCTTGCTTCCTTCCCGCTCCACTTCCTCGGCTATAATGTCATGGCATAAACCTACGCACTCATCACAAATATAAACCGTCGGGCCAGCTACCAACCGCTTCACCTCTTTCTGGGACTTGCCACAAAAAGAGCAACATAACGTTGGATTGGAACCGAAACCTTTGTTCGCCATAGCATTTACTTAGGGCTTGAATGACTCTTTGTCCAAATTTGGGCTTTCAACCCATTGCCGATGCTCAACAACTTGGTCAATCATACCATAGGCCTTGGCCTCTTGCGCCCCCATAAAAAAGTCCCTGTCACTGTCCTTCTCAATCCGCTCCTGGGGCTGCTGCGTGTGGCGATGCAAAATTTCATAAATGGCCGTCTTCAGCCTTTGAATTTCCGCGGCCTGAATTTGAATGTCTGTGGCCTGACCCCTGGCCCCCCCCATGGGCTGGTGAATCATCATACGCGAATGCGGCAACGCAAAACGTTTGCCTTGCTTGCCCGCCGCCAAAAGCACCGCAGCCATGGAAGCCGCTTGCCCAATGCAAATGGTCGAAACAGGTGCACGTACGTATTGCATGGTGTCATAAATGGCTAAACCCGCTGTCACGGAGCCACCCGGAGAATTGATATAGAGGTTAATGTCTTTCTCGGGGTCCTGCGACTCCAAAAACAAAAGCTGAGCCACAATGACATTGGAAACATCATCGTTAATCTCTGTCCCCAGCATGATGATGCGGTCTACCAACAAGCGACTGTAAATGTCATAGGAGCGCTCCCCTCGGTGGGTCTGCTCTATGACATGGGGCATGGGAATATAGGGCATGTCTTTTCCTATCCGGCCTCAGGGGCTTTGGCATGCAATTTCAAAAATTCGAGCGCTTTTTCTTCGAGTATGCCCTGAGAGAGCGCTTGCTTTTGCGCCGCATCCGCAAATTGTTTTTTGACTTGCGAAAGCTCCAAACCGCTGTCCTCTGCAAGCTCCTTAAACTTGGCTTCCAAATCCACTTCACCCACTTCTAAATTCTCGGCCTTCGCAATGGCCCCCAGCAACAGCTGGCCCTTCACCTCCACCACAGCCTTGGGACGCATCTCTTCGCGTATGCCGGACCAATCCATTTGCAGGGTTCTCGGGTCCACCCCTGTCTGCGCTATGGAGCGCAACGCCCCCTCCATCATCCAGTCAATGCCGCGCTCCACCATGGAGTTGGGCACCTCCAGAGGGTTTCTCTCAATCAACTGCTCAACAGCTTGGGTGCGAAAATCCGCTGCAAGCCGCCGACGCTCCGCTCTCTCCATGCCCTCGCGCATGCGCACGCGAAGCTCCTCCAAAGTCTTCACCTCCCAATTCAACGAAACCGCAAACGCATCGTCAAGCAGGGGAAGCTGCCTCTCGTGAATGGCTTTCACCGTTACCTTAAACTGCGCCGTCTTCCCTTGCAGCGACGCCTCCGGAGCGTCCTCTCCAAAAATATGCTTGAATTCACATGTCTCATTCAACTTGGCCGCTTCCAATTGGGGCATGTGGCCAGAGCTTAACTCCCCTTGCACCACGTCTACTGAAATCCCCTGGCCTTCGCTGCCCTTAAATGGCTTGCCCTCTATGTCTGCACTAAAGTCTACCACGGCCCTGTCGCCTAAACGGACTTCCTCTCGCCCCTTGGCCTCCTCATAACGGGCACGCCCAAGCCGCATCTTCTCAAGCTGCTTCTCAATGTCTTCCTCGGAAACCACCGCCTCCACAAAAGAAAGCGGCAACCCTTTGTAGACTTCCAGCTGAGGCTTGGGACGTACTTCTACGCGGGCAACGAAGGAATAGGTTTCTTGAGGGTTAAAAACACCATGTACCCAGTGGGGGTTGCCTACCACATCTACCTTATGCGTACGGAGGGCTTCCATATAGCCCAGCCACTCTAAGTCCCGCACCACGTCGGCTTCCACTTGCGTGCGAAAACGCTGCTCCAATATGCGCCGCGGCACCTTGCCCGCCCTAAAACCGGGAACGCTTACCTTCTTCGCTAACTGGACATAGGCCTTCTCTAACAACTCCTTTACCTTCTCGGCCTCTAGCTCTATGGAAAACCTGCTCTCAATGGGGGATATCTCTTGAAGCTCCGCCTTCATTTGTCCTCGCTTCCTGCCTCTGCCTGGCACAAAAATAAAACTGCCTTGGGCGAGGAGGGACTCGAACCCTCACACCGTTTCCGGTACCAGATTCTAAGTCTGGCGCGTCTACCAGTTCCGCCACTTGCCCCACTCCCAACGGGCCAAAAAAATCAACCGCTAACCGCGGCCCTTCTAAATATGAGAGCGGAGGGAATCGAACCCACAACCGATGGATTAAGAGTCCATTGCTCTGCCAATTGAGCTACGCTCCCCGCCTAACCGCAGCGGGTCTATTGAAGTCCTTGAGGGCTGTCAACCCAGACTGTTCACCCCCCTGCAACTTTTCAGACTTAAAACCCTGGCCCACCCCCCTAAACCCCGCCTCCTCTCTCAAAAAAAACCCAACCCCTCTGTTTTTGAAAAAATTCATGCTGCTTGAAAAATTTTTCATGCCACCCCCTTCTGTTTGAAGATAAACTGTTGCTGATGTAAGCGTCAAAACTAAGCCTACAGAACGAATATGCCGGCGGGGGCGAGGGGGGCTCTTTCGTAGGTTTATGGACTTGAGGAAAACATGCAAACAGCCAAAAATGCCATAAGACGCCTTTGCGGGTGGGCTATGGGGGCTATGGGCTTATGGGCCTGTAACACCAACATCGCCGCAGGCACCTGTACCTCCAACGAGGAATGCCCTGAGGGCACTTCCTGTTATATAGAGGACTATTGGGCAAACAAAGGGAGGGGGGTTTGTAGGGAGAAGCCGGAGAAGCTAACCCCCCCGGTAGAACCCCCCGTAGAGCCCCCGGTAGAACCCCCCGTAGAGCCCCCAGTGGAGCCCCCGGTAGAACCCCCGGTGGAGCCCCTAAGCTACCCTAGCCTAACCAGCTGGAAGGTGGTACAGGACGGCCTTAAAAAGCTGGCCGTGGCGTGGGACCCCCTCGACAAAGAGAGGGAGAAACTCTTGACGCTGGAGGACGCGGAAGGGGTGCCTATGTGGCTGCACGGGAGGGGGTTTGAGCTAGAGGCCGTGGCAGAGGGTAGCGGGGCCGGGGAAGGGCTGGAGGCATGGGCAGAAAGCGAGGGGAAGTGGGAGGGCGCCTGTGAAGCATACCCCCTAGGAGCCTATAAGTTTAAATGGGTGTGTAGCTTTAACACAGGCTATACGTGGGGTTTAACAGAAGGGCCCTTTGACTTATACCTACAAGCGGGGGCACACCCCCAGACGGGGGAGAGGGAGGGGGCAAGGAAACGAAGCTATAACATGGATACCCTACCCCCCTTCGGTAATTACCGGGTAAATGTGCCGCTGCATGCCATCGCCGGGGAGACTTTCAGCATATGTCCGGATACGAGCGAGGTGATAGACAACGGCAGCGGCCTCAAATCCATGCAGGCCTGGGTGCAGAATGTGGCCGTGCCCTCCATTCCCATGGAAAACGTTGTCCAAAATGGCCCCTGTGTGGACATTTTTCTGCCTTTGGACGTGGATTATGACCCGCAGCACATCGGCAACAGCAGCATTCAAGTAACCTATGGCGTTACCGTCTATGACAATCTCGACAACAGAAACAGCCTTGGCCTTGCCACGAGGGCCGTTTACATAACGCGGATAAGGTGCAGGAGGCCGGCGGTGGTGGACGAGGGCGTCACCCAAGCGCCGGTTTTAGCGGGGGAATATATAACATTTGCCGTGGGGGCCCCAGGCAAAGGCCCCACTCACAATGCCCTCTACTACATGGACAAAAATTGCAGGCAATGGGGGTACTCGTATTCGAATATAGGCGCCGTACAGGGCCCCATGGTAGCCCTGGGGGGCAGTGGGCGCATAGCGGTAGCCTTGGACGGGGGGGGACCGGAGGGGAGGGAGAGCCCCCGCCTCGCTTTGGTGCGTTTGAGCAGCTGGGTATATGCCGACGACATGGATTGCAAGCACGACTTAGTGGACAGCGAGGCCCGTTATAACAGGGGGCTAAGCCTCATAGACTGGGCTAACTCGGAGGCTATGGACGAGGGGTGGGTTTTAGCTGCCCCCCTTAACAGCCCCAACGCGGGGATGAGCCGTATGCTGGCCTATGCCCCCCATGCGGCTAGCCCCTCTCTACGGTGTAACCCCCATAACCCCTCCCCTATGCCCTTTGTCGACGGCCTCTCCTTGGCCCCCCCATGGAATGGCAAAGGGGGGCAGGGGGTGTTCAGCTATGGGCGCGACGGCGTCCCATACCTCGGTTTTTGGGCCTTTGAAGGCAACAACTGGCAGTCGGCCGGCGCGGAGGCTGCCCTCTCCATGAGGCCCAACGCCCTTGCCTTGGGCGCCGACGACAGGGTTTGGGCCAGCGGGCGGGCGGAGGCCGACAGCGTGGGTTTGCTTGTCTGGAATGGCGCAACGGAGACTCCAGTGGGCCAGCCGGGCCAGGCTTGGAGTCCGACCGCCATAGACGCGGAGGGGCGGGCTTATGCGGTTGTACAGACAGGCCCTAGCACCTACCAACTTTTCCGCAGTGATATGGATAGCCCCCCTTTAAGCTCTACTGGCCTCCTCTCCTCCCCCCCTGTGGGTAGCCCTCTGTTGGGGGAGCCTGTGGGGGACAGCCCTGCCGAGGTTTATGTCGTCACCACCAACGGCATGGTTTGGGCCTTTGAGGCCGAAACTTTGCTCTATTTGTGGGGGCAATATACGGGCATTTCCATTTCCCCCACGGCGCAACCCCTGTTGGTGGGCAATAACCTCTGGCTGGTGGGTACGCGCGGGGAGGTAGCCGCCCTAAGGGTAAACAGCAACGGCCTCTCCCGCAGCGCCCTGTGGCCCAAACACCTCCACGACAACTGCAACACCTCCAATGCCGGGGTAGACGAAGGCCATTTAGGGGCGTGTATACGCTAAGCCCTCCCCTATGGGGGTAGCCATAGGGGGTGGGGGGACAGCTATGGGGGCAGGGAGGGAGGAATGCCATGGGGGGGGGCAGCTAAAGGCGCAAAAAACTTTTGAGGCAATGAGGGTGACTGTCCTCCGGGTTTTTTTGTAATGGCGGCGACGACGCGAAACCGGGCGATGAGGGGGTGTATACCCCAGCCTGGCGTTGTACAGTTTGAGTCCTCTTGAGGCGAGGTTTGGCGCCATACGCACCCTTCGAGGAGAAAACTTCAGCTGAAAGCATTGCCATAGACGCAGCGGGCAACCCCTATGTGGCGGAGCATGTCAAAGACTGCATCCGAAAACCCGTCTTGGAATAGAGCGAAGGCCCCTCTTCCTCTTGCGTGTTGGGAAGGTGCTTTGAAAAAAACGCTCCCCAGCGGTTTGCCTTCGGGCCCTCATTTTGCCCCAGCGCGCCCAGCAGGATTCGAACCTGCGACCCTTGGCTTCGAAGGCCAATGCTCTATCCAGCTGAGCTATGGGCGCTAACCCACTCTAACCCTTCTCAAACGAAGGATGGGCGGCCTACCGGGCTTGAACCGGCAACCCCTGGAGCCACAATCCAGTGCTCTACCATTGAGCTAAGGCCGCCACGTCGCCCTGCGCTCCTAACTGAAAACCTCCCCCAGGGTCAACCGAACAAATAGGCCCCTGCCTAAATAATCTCAACCCTAACCGGGCAGTTGACAAAAAACGCCTTTAGCCCCCTGCCCCCACTTCAACGGGAAACCGCTCCAGAAATAAAAGAGGGACTCCCTGCACCCCTCTGGGGCCCGCGAAAAAACGAAAAAGGGGCCTATATGGAAAAAAATAAAAAATTAACTCTAATGTTTTAAATGGTTTAGCGCATAACTCATCCTTTTTACGTAGTCTGCGCAACTTTGTAGGTTTGAACGGGATAATGTCAGTGTGGGGAGGTTTAGGGGCGATAATTTCAAATAAAATACAGAGGAATTTCATGCGTTTTATGACAATCCTATCCGACGATGCCTTGAGCGCCCATACCGGGGCAACCCCCCCGAGCCTGGCCCCTGCCGGTAGCCCCCCTCTACCCCTACCCAATGCCGCCCAACTCTGGCTCTCCAAAAACCCCAACGCCAAAGCTCAGGACATCCTCAACTGGGGCTATGCCCATAGCCAAAATACCTATGCGGGCGCTGAAAAGTTCCTCCAACAGTTCAGCATTGACATCCTCCAACTCGTCGCCAACCGCAGCGCCCCCGCCTCTCATTTTATTGCAAATACCCTGCCTGCTCAGCCCCTCAACCCCGATACCCCTCCCGCCTCTACCCCGTCGGCCAGCAACCTTGAAAATCGCCCGGGCGCGCCAAACCCAATACCCCCCAACCCAATGCCGCCGCCATGCGCAGCAGGCCAATGGTTGAAAAAATACCCCAACGCCAAAGCCCAGGACATCCTCAACTGGGGCTATGAAAATGGCGGGAACAGCTACCCCGGCGCAGCCAAATTCCTCCAACAGTTCAGCATTGACATCCTCCAACTCGTCGCCAACCGCAGCGCCCCCGCCTCCCAATTTATCCCCCTCCTCTGAGCGTCTAGCCTTCCACTCTTCTACCCTATCTCCCTCCCCATAGCTTAGTCATAGGGGGGCATGTTGAGGCGTCCCGTGAGGGCGAGGACATGGTTATGGGCTTTGTTAAAGGTATAACGGTAGCCTAAGTCCACACCGCCATAGGTTGAAGCATAGCTTGCGCCTACGCCGAGGAGGTTGGCCCTTTGGACGTGATCATAAGCATAGCCGAAGCGCAGGGTCATCTCTTTTATGAAGAGATACTCCAGGCTTGTGCCCAGCATTACCCCAGGTTTATGGCTGTCGACATTGCCGCGCATTTCAAGCGTAAACCTCATCAACTCCGAATGATCATCTCTCGGTATAATCAGCGCATTGGAGAGGGCAAAGCAGCGGGGCATGTTGACGCTGGAGTGGCTGAAAAGGTTGTGGGCGGAGAGGGAGATGTTGAACATTCCCATTAAGTTAATGCCTATGCCGACATTAAGGTTAAAGAGGTAGGCGTCTTGAGGGCCGAAAATCAGATGTTGGCCGGAGAGGCCGATGTGGAAAATTTCGGCAATGGGTATGGCCACAGCCATCGTCAGGAAATGGGCCATACTGCGCTCTCCAGGGGGGCCCAGGCTGAGCAGGTGATAGCTGGAGGCCAGCGCCACGGGGCCCAGTTTGCTGTTGGCGATGCCCAGGCCGGCGAATTTATAGGAATTTTTTGTAAAGTCCATGGCGCCGGAGAGTTCCATCTCAAAACGCTCGTCGAAGGAGAGGGTAGCGGGGTTTCCATAGAGGGCCTGGGTACCGCGGGAGACAGCGAGGGACATATGGGCGGCAGCATAGCCGCGGGCATCACTGAGCTCAGGGAAAGAGACTTGGGCGAAGGCAGCAAGGGGGAGGGAGGCGATACAGACGGCAAGGAGCGAGCAGGCGGGCTGGGGCAGCATGTTGTAGCCATATTTGCCACATTTAACGCCATGTTTCAGCTGTTCTCTGAGCCCTTGTTGTTTTTTCTGCCTTGGCTTTGAAGAGAGCGGGCGAAGGTTGACTTGAGCTGCTGCGACACACGGGGAGAAATGGGGAGGGCAATCCAGCTGGGGCTAAGGGAGGTTTAGCTGCTAACCCCCCCTCCAATGGGACAAGGAGACGTCTGGCTGCACTCGCTTCAACTGTGAACCCGTCTAAGCCCTAGGGCAAGGCGTCTTCTGAATGGGAAGCGCTTGGGGAGGGGGCAGGCCACACCCTATGGGGGGGGTTAAAGCAGAAGGAGATTTATCTGCTTTAGCCCCTTATTCTATAGGGTTTTAGGCTATTGCGGCTGCACCTGCAAGCCGCCGCGACCGGTGCCGAGGCCGCCTTTGACGGTTTGCATTTTATAGTTGCGTACCGCGATGACGAGGTTGTTGAAAGAATCCGTAAGCGCAGCAGCAATGAGTTTGCCTTCAGCGGTATTGGAATAGCCGCCGAGGTTGCCGCCGGCCCTGCTGCCGAAGAGTGCCGTCGTCACACTGACGTCGGTATTTTTGGCGCTGCCTTCAGCGGCAGCCAGTTGTACGCCGGAGCGGTTGTCAACCAGCGTCAGCAGTGTGCTGGCTTCCTGGAAGTTGACGCTGCCGGCCACCTTGGCAAGCACTTGCGTTCTTCTGCTGCTGCCCAGCAGGCCCGAAACACCGCCTCCCACCCCCCCCGCATTTTGGTTGCTGAAAGTAATGGAAGGATTGAGCGAAAAGTCAGCCGACACCATCTGTCCCTTGCCGAAATTGGACTCTTGCCGAAGCTCGCCGGAATTGGCCAAGGAGCGTTCCCGCATCATACTGTTCATGGCGCGGCCACGCTCGACAACCACAAAACAGTTGGATTGCTGCGCCAACAATTTGAGTACCGGCACAGTTGAACCCAGTTTGTGCTCGTTGAGCGTACGGTACCAACCGGAATGGACGTCTTCAATGACCGCCATGGTGCCAAGCGCCTCCTCACACCTTTCCAGCCCTTCATTGGCTCCCTGCGCATTGGCTCCGCCGGCGGAACCGGTTGCCGCCGTTTTTGCCGATTTTGAACCCGTACTCATACAACCCGTCAACAGCAAAAACCCAGCAAATAAAAATATTTTCTTCAAGACACCCTCCTCCTGGTTGAAATAAAAACTAAAAATTTCAAGATTACATTACTGTATGTAAAGTCTTAAAATCTTTGTTAAGTTAACATTTATCTCACTTAACATCAACAACTATATCCATGGGTATACCTTAGCTTAAAAAACTTTTCGTTGGGAAGTTGCCAGGGAAGCAAAAGTGAGGGGACAAGCCAAGCCGGTTAAACCCTCACAGCGCTTGCCCCCCTACCCTGGCTTTTGTGGATATAAGCCCCCTCTCAGACACTCTAAGCAATGGCTCTCAACCGTCTCATTTTGAGATGCCTAGCTCTAAAAATAAATGGGGGGTATAAATATAACCCATTTAAATTAAAGTAAAATTTTTTGGAGCTGTTTTTGCATATATTGTTTCCATGTTGGTTGATTCCATTTGAATTGATTCCTTTTGAAGCGAAAGAACACAATGAAAACAGATTTCCTGAAAAATTACCGAACGCAGCTTGCACTTTTGCAGAAACCTCTGCAGGAACCCGTGAAAAACCCCGTCAATGCATCCGTCCAAAACACACTGAAAACCCCGGATGTGTTTGATGCTGCTCAAATTCAGTCCAAAAAAACCCTGCTTGAAACCTTGAAGCCGGCGGCGCCTTTGCCGGCTTCAACGCCTGTGAAGAAAAAGAAGAAAAGTTTCTGGCAAAAACTGAAAGACGCCTTCAAAAAAGTGGGCAATGCTTTTAAGAAAGCCTTCAACGCCGTTGGCAACTTCTTCAAAAATATTTGGAATTCCATTGGAAAATTCTTCAAAGCCATCGGCGATCTTTTTTCAGGACGGCTCGTTAAAGAACTGGCCGCTAAGGTTAAAAAACTTATAGACGATATTAAAAACGCCACAGAAAAATTTAAGACGTTTGTACGAGGCCTTGTCAACCATGTGCAAAATGTAATGGCCGGCGCCAACAAAATAAGAGCTTGGATGGACGATATCCCAAGCAAAATAAAAACATGGATAGGGAATCCGGATTTGGCCAAGAAGGAATTGAGTGAATTAGGAAACGATTTGGATGAGCTTGACGGAAATTTATCGAAATTGAACAGTGATTTAGAGGAACTTAAAAAAGCCGGCATTTCCATAGAAGTGTCCATGATGGACTCTAAAGGAAATCCCGTCACCATTTTTAACTATGAAGAGTTTTTGAATCAATGCACGGCCGTTATGGACAGTACCTCCCATCTCATTGAAAGCACCCGTACGCTCAAAGACTCCATAGAGAAAGGGATAGATGACCCATTGTTTATCCTGACGAATTCTGATCAATTGGAAGAAGATTTGCAGCAATTCGATGCAGCTCAAAAGCAATTCGAAGAAGATTGGGCGCAACTTCAAACAACCTTGGACAAACTTGAAAAAGCCGGCTTTAACGTGAAGGCCTTTGAAAACCTTGGAAAATAGAAAAATTGCACATGCTTGCGCCCTTCCCTGAATGAAACCCTCAAACCATGTGTTGGCATTGGGGACAGAGTTATCGTTTCATTCTCTGAAGGGCCGCTTGTGCTTTTAGCGCTGCCAGCTGAACCCCCTCTGCTGTTTCCGCCGCGTTCTTTTTCCCCCTTTGTCTTTCACATTAGCGGGCATGGTTTAACGGGCGGCAGGGCGCAATGTATACAATTATAATACATTAACTTATTTCCATTTTTTGGAGTCTCGTCCAAAAATGAGACGCGCATGCTGTTTCCAATGGG
>Ga0123356_10000854_pt1 | contig 33908 bp, 18 predicted proteins | sample TergutEmb28metaG_2_FD_92546 | JGI IMG/M metagenome (GOLD analysis project Ga0123356, IMG submission 92546) | Embiratermes neotenicus P3 segment gut microbial communities from Petit-Saut dam, French Guiana - Emb289 P3 | ecosystem: Host-associated > Arthropoda: Insects > Digestive system > Gut ...
CCCTGTCGTCTTCGGCGATGTTTTGTTGGTTGGCGTTGATATCGTTCACGTTATTGCCGGTGTTGTTATCTTCCCGCGTTTCCTGCGTTTCCTGCGCTCTCTGTTCGCTCAGTTCCGCTCTTGCCTGTCCTTCCGCGCGTGATGCCGCGGCCGCTACCGCTCTGTCTTGGCCGGACGGTTCCGCCGGGGCCATTGCGGCGTTGCGTACTACCTGCATTTTGGCGATTGTGGCTTCGGGGTTGTCGCGGACGGGGGAGGCGTCTATGCTCACCTCGCCGCCTACGGCGTAGCGTTTACCGTCTGGTCCGCTTTCGTAGGAGTATGTCGCGCCGCCGCGGACGTACGCGCCGCCGGCGGAGACGTGGGCCTGTTCGTGGGCTCTGACCTCGCGGTCGCGGGCGGCCAGGTTATCTATGATTCGCTGCTCTTCGGGGGAGAACTCTCCGTTGTCGTTGCCGTTGCCGTTCTCGTTCTCGACATCTTCGGCACGCTCTTCACCGGCCTCTTCCCTGACTTCATTGGGGGCGGGGGAGTTTTCGGCATTTTCGGTGCGTTCTTCCTCGGGCTCTTCCCTTACTTCGCTTTGGGCAGTGGTGTTTTCGGCTGCGGGCGGCGCCTCTTGCCGCGCTGTTTCGTCGATTTCGAACGACGGGAAGGACGGGATGTACTCGTCCTGCTGTGCCGCGTACGAGGAGCGTGTATCGTGGTAGTTGGGGGTGGCGAACCTGGCGGGGTCGACGTTTTGGGCCCCGCCGCTCATGTACGAGCCGCCCATGCCCGCCTCGCGCGGGATGTAGCTGCCCACCCGGCCCGCGAGGGCCTCAATGGACTCGTACATGGATGAGCGTATCGCCAAAGACATGGCCGCCTGCCTCCCAAATAGCACCCCCGGTGGTGTCCGGGGATAGTGCTCCTAATATATAATATACGAAATTTCCCAGTAATCCGCAACAGGAAAATAATAAAAATTTGTATGGCCGCCCCGCCGCCCTTCCTGCGTTTTGGGGCGGCCGTTGCCGGTTGTTTCTGCCCGCTCTTAAAATTATAGAAAAAAATTTGTATAGGTCCCTGTCCCCAAATTATATTTATTGTATGAAGGTGGATTTTACCTAATTTCAAAATAAAATTTTCTTCCCGAAGGAGGATTTTTGTGAAAAAAGTCGGTTTTGCAGTACTAACGGCGGTTGTACTCGTCATGGCCATTGGCTGCGGCGGCGGAGAAGGCATGGGCATTAAGGGCGGCGACAAGCTGGTTGTTACCGAGCGTATCGAGAGGGCGCGCTTCGACGCGGCCTACGGCGAAAGCGCGAAGGCCCCCACCCACAACGACGGCGCGATTGTCGAAATCCCCGCGGGTACCGTCATGGAGGTGTTCACCACCCCGAGGAAAGAAGCGAAGACCTTTGAGGTTATCCCCATCAAGGTTATCACAGAAGTCGACGGCGAGAAGAAGGAAATCACAGACCCCACGGAGCTCACCGAGTTCTTCGTACCTGAGCGCTTCAGGGACGGCAGGGTTGCACCCTTCCTGTACTACACGTTCAGCTTTGACGCGGCGCTTCTGGGCTCATCGCTCAAGAAGATGGACTAAGCGGCCGGGTCCGGCGTGTGAGTATGTTATGATGTGCTGATGTATTGAAAGCAATTGTACCGGTCCTCCCGTGAATACGGGGGGACTTTGTTGTTTGGTGGCCCGCGCCGGTACGGTGTTTGTATTCGGTTTCACGCGGGCGGCGGGCGCGCAGGTATACGCGGATATTAGTGATTTTGTCAACTCGAACAAAAAGGGTTAGTATGTCAAACAGTATTCTCAGCTCGTATCTCTCCAAAACCGACATCAACAAGGTCGACGCCGGTTTGGTCGCCTATTTGGCAAACCTTTCGGAAACCGCCAGGGTAGTCCCGGCCATAGCCGCGTCTATCGTCAAGGAGCTTGAAGACCAGCGGTCGAACCTCAAATTGATAGCGAGCGAGAACTACTGCTCGCTGCCCACGCAGCTTGCAATGGGCAACCTGCTGACCGACAAGTACGCCGAGGGCTTCCCGAACCACAGGTTCTACGCCGGGTGCGCCAACATAGACTCCATAGAGTCGTACGCGGCGAAGCAGGCCTGCGAGCTCTTCGGCGCGAAACACGCCTACGTCCAGCCCCACAGCGGGGCCGACGCCAACCTCATAGCCTACTGGGCGATCCTGGCGACGCGGGTGCAAACCCCCGAACTTGAGAAGATGGGTGAGACCAACCCGGCCAAGTTGTCGCAGGACGACTGGAACAAACTGAGGGCGAAGCTGGGGAACCAAAAAATGCTGGGGATGGACTACTACTCCGGCGGGCACCTCACGCACGGCTACCGCCACAACGTATCGGCGCAGATGTTTGACGCCTACAACTACGGTGTTGACAAAAATACAGGGGTTCTAAACTACGACACCATAGAGAAGATGGCGGTTGACCTCAAGCCTCTGATTCTACTGGCAGGCTACAGCGCGTATCCCCGCAAGATCAACTTCGCGCGGATGCGGGAAATCGCCGATAAAGTCGGCGCGGTGTTTATGGTAGACATGGCGCACTTCGCCGGGCTTGTAGCAGGCAAGGTCTTTGAGGGAGATTTTGATCCGGTCGCCCACGCCCACGTAGTAACCACCACCAGCCACAAGACCCTCCGCGGTCCAAGAGGCGGTATGGCACTCTGCACCGAAGAATTCGCGGAAAACGTAGACAAAGGCTGCCCCTTAGTGATAGGCGGCCCCCTGGGCCACGTCATGGCCGCCAAAGCGGTGGCCTTGACAGAAGCGAACCAGCCGGCGTTTAAGGACTACGCGTCGTCAATAGTCAAAAACTCATCTGCGCTAAGCAAATTCTGTATTGATGAAGGGATGACAGTAGCCACAGGCGGAACCGACAACCACCTCTTCCTAATCAACGTCACACCCTACGGCCTAACAGGCCGCCAAGCCGAAAGCGCCCTGAGAGACTGCGGCATCACCCTGAACAGAAACTCCCTCCCCTACGACCCCAACGGCCCCTGGTACACAAGCGGCCTAAGAATAGGCACCCCGGCAACAACAACTTTGGGAATGGGCACCGACGAAATGAAAGAAATTGCCTCAATCCTGAAACTAGTCCTCTCCAACACAAAGCCGGAAGTAATATCATCAGGAGATAACGCCGGAAAACCAAGCAAGGCCAAGTATCTTATTGACGAAAAAGCCGGAAACGAAGCGCGCTCCCGCGTCAAGACATTACTATCCAAATTCCCTGTCTACCCGCAATTAGATTTGGAATTACTGAAGAAATCGTTTTGTTGATGTTGGTATTAAAAAGGCAGGCGGCAGGTTGCCGCCCCTACACAGGTGTTGATGTACCGGTTTTGCGTATTTGGTTTTAGGATACGGGTTTTAGCGTATATAGGTTTTAGCATAGGGGGCGTTACGGGGGCGTAGCCCCTGTCCCCAAAAAAAGAATTTAAAGATTTTGAATTTGACTTTGATTTTGATTTTGATTTTGATTTTAAAGTCTTTAATTTTCACACAAACGGCAAAGGCACAAACAACTGCTTAAACGTCTTCTCCGCAAAATGATCCGTCATCCCCGCAATATAATCCACAACCACCCGCCAAGCCTCAACCTCAACCCCACCGCTACCGCTACCGCCATCCCCATAATTGGTATTTTTAATAAAGCTGAAAAACGTCTCCATAACCGGCGCCTCCCTGACCAGCGTAGAAACAAACTGCGTATCCCTCCCGCACCCCGACTTTTCATAGATATCGTTCAGCTCGCAGTACAGAATCTCCAGCATTCTTTTGATTTTCATAGACACGTGCGCCACATCCGGGTGCCGGTATATCCGCTCGTAGTTGAACTCCTTGAACTCCTTCATCAATTCAAAAATCTCCTCGCTCATTTCGATTTGGTCTTTGCCGATGCTGTTTGCGATGGTGTCGTTTACGAACATTCCGATGATCTGTCCGTTTTCTGTGCCCAGCGTCTTGGTTATTCCTGGGGGGATGTCGGATTTTTTTATCAGTCTGGCTTTGATGGCGTCTTCCAGGTCCCGTCCTAGGTAGGCGATTCGGTCGACGAGTCTTACCAGGCATCCCTCGAGCGTAGCGGGGTATGGGCCGCGGTCGTCTAATGATTCGAGGCCGCGCAGGTCTCTTGTGCGGTTTGGCGCGACGATGCGGTCGAAGCTCTCGCCGCAGTGCGTGGCTATGCCGTCCCGCACCTCGTAGGTCAGGTTTAGTCCGTCGCCGTAGTTTGTGAGTTTGTCTACGATGCGCAGGCCGTGGATCTCGTGCTTGAACCCGCCGGCGATGCCGTTATCTTTCAGGATTTCGTCTAGTACGCGCTCGCCGGCGTGTCCGAAGGGCGGGTGCCCCAGGTCGTGCCCTTTGGCGATTGCGTTGATCAGGTCGGTGTTCAGGTTCAGGCAGCGCCCGATGATTGAGGCGATGCTCGAGACGTGCAGGACGTGTTCCATTCTCGTGCAGATGTGGTCGTTGTCGGGCGACAGGAACACCTGAGTTTTATGCTTCAGGCGCCTGAACGGGCGCGAGTGGAGTATGCGTGTGTCGTCGCGGGCGAACTCCAGGCGGAACGGGTCGCGGCGCAGCGGCTTGCGGCGGCCGAGCGACTCGCTGCTCTTTTTTGCGAAGGGGCTCAGGTTCTCCTCGTCCCGCAGCAGTATCTGCCGGATGTCGAACTCGATATTGCTGTTCATGACGCGGCGGCCCTGCTCAGGAACTCTCTGACGAAGTTCGCCTGGTCGGTCGTTTCTAGCGACCCCGGGCGCACCTTGCGCACCGCCGCGATCGCCTTGTCGCCGGAGATGGACAGGTACTTGCCCACAACGCACGCGAGCAGCAGCCCCGTGCGCCCGATCCCCGCCTGGCAGTGCACGCAGACGCCAATGCCCTCCTCGTCGCGCACCGCGTCTACAAGGTCTTCTACAAGCGCCGAGAACGACTCGATGTCGGAGGGGACGTCGAAGTCGGGGATGGGGTAGAAGATCCAGTCGATCCCGGCCCGCTCGCACTCCTCCTCCGCCGGCCCGTAGGGCAAAGCAAGAGAAACCAGTACATCTACACCCTGATCAACCAGCCAATCAGCGGCGGAGCCGCCAATAACACCGGTAAAGTCAGGAACGGCGGAGCCGGCCAAACGGTCGGGAATTACCCAGGAAAAGTTTGATACGCTCAAAATAAAGCCTTTCGAAAAATCAGTGGACTATATAGAATATAATATTGTGGGAGGAGGTTTTAAAAGCAATATGGGATTATATGTCTGCGAGGGTAACTCTTGGCGCCGAGCCATTTCTTGGGGAAAACAGGCAGCGTGCTGGCACAAGCGGGAGGGCAGAACCCTTGCCTTAAAAACTCGGCCGCGGAAGCATTCGCATCTGCCACCTGCTCGCTGCCCGGCGAAACCGGCGTGTGCTGTCTATGTGTTGATGTTGACGTACCGATTTTATAAAGTGTCCTCCCCCGTGTTTGTGGGGGAGGACATTGAGAGGTGGGGGGGCTATAGTAGCGGGGCGTTGCGGGGTGTCCCCGCAGAGGGGGTAGCGGAAGACAAATGGCGGTTTTTTGCCATTTGGCTGGAGCGAGGGGGATACTTCCCCCCTTAGTTGACCTTGATTTTGATTTTTATTTTTCTTTTTACCAACATCTCCCCCTAATAAACCGTATATTTAAAGGTGTAGATTTTGGCGTTTGAATGTGTTATATTATATTGAATACTAATTTTATCCATAAAAAACGAATTGGAGGTACCCATGACCCGTTTTAAGTATGTCCCCGCACTCGTCCTGTCCCTTTTTATGATGGCCTCGGTCTCCGGCGCCGCGGATATTCTGGTTGACGACTTTACCGATGCCTTAGCTTCACACCAGAAGGGGTGGAGGGCCGGTAACACCTTTCTGACAGCGGATGTAGGCGGCGGGAGTCTCGTTCTGGCCAACACTAGTGACATGTTTGCCACCGAGTACCACAATGTGTTTGCCGCGCCGAAGCCTTCGACCTTTACCATTTCATACGTTGTGAAGTCTGTTACGCCGCAGTATGGTAATTCGCAGCCCGGATTGATGTTTTGCCGTTCTGAGGGGTTGAGTGGGTATCAGCTTATAAGGTATGACGCGAATCATATCATGGTGTTCAAGTATGTTGGCGGCTCCGCTGTAGACATTTTCTCTGCAAGGAGCGCCTTTCTGAAGCCTACAGATAACAAGTACACTGTCAGCAAGCAGGGGTCGGAGTTTCATATCTTCGTGAACGATGTTTACGCCGGCAAGTTCACCGATACCCAGTATAATTCCGGCGATGTTGCGTTCCTGATGCTACCTGGCTTGTCCGCCACTATTGGTGATTTCCGTATGACCGATCAGTTCACCAACGGGACGAGGAGTGCGTTTTTTGATAACTTTGAGAGCGGCGATCTGAGGGAGTGGCAGTACATGACCAGCGGCTCTTCTGCGCCTGATCCTACAACGATGGTTACCACGGGCGGCGGTCTTATGAAGGTCAACACGCCGGCTTCCGGCGCGGTGTGGGCGTTTGTCAACGTCGAGCCCGGGTCTGAATTTATCGCCAGCGTTGAGGTTCGTCACACGGGTGGCGGCAGTGGTAGCGCCTACGGGATGTTCCTGCTCGGCGCTGGCCAGGGCCAGGAGGTGAACTTCGCGATATCGGGGGACAGGGGCTATGCGGCGTGGTCGTCGGGCGCACCTACCTTTTTGCCGCCGCACAATGATATATTTGGCTCTACGGTTATTGGCGGCCAGACCTACGCCGACAAGATTGAAATCAGGAGGGTGGCCGGGGCGACAACTTACGAGTTTTACGCGAACAATGTGCGTCTCAACATCACCCTGCCGGTGGCGGGTTTCGAGATCACCGGGGTTGGTCTCTTTGTCAATACCGGCCTCAATCTTGAGTTCGACAATTTCCTCGTGTCTAAAGACGGGACGATGTCTGTTAGGGACAGGCCGACGATTTCGCGCAAGCCCGCGGCTTTAGTCAGGGAGCCTGGCAACGTGTTCTACGACCTCAGGGGCCGCAAGCGCTACTCTACGGCGGTTATGCCGGGTCGCCTGCCGGGTCGCGGCGCCATGGCCGCCGGGGTGTATGTTAACGAGAACGGGCGGGACGTGCGGGTCAAAAAAGACCGTAGATAGGCGGATTTTGCCGTTGACAAGGATTTGACATTCGTAGGGGCGCGATTTATCGCGCCCTTTCGTTATCGTCACAAAATTTGTATTTTGGGGTTGACGTCGATTATTTTATAGAGAATTACGGATTGGCGACAATAAATGGCGTTGTTGTCCGTAATCCTCAAAAATTGGAGGGAAGAGGTATGATTAAGCGTACGGTCATTATGTTGGTATTGGCGGCGGCGATCTCCGTATTCGCCCAGACCGAGGGCGCGTACGAGGCCGGCGGGCCGAGATCGTCGTCTGGCATTGGCGCCGGCGGCGACGGTACGCCGTATTTGGGCTTGCTTGACCCGGCCCGCTTTTCGGTGAGCCACTCCATGAGCTTCATGGCCGGCGGCGCGAAGGTCTCCGACCTCAAGTCGCAGAGCCTCTATTCCACCCTGATGCAGTACAAGTTCAGCGCCCCGCTCGTCCTTAGCCTGAATTTCGATATGCCGATACACTCTACCTTCAACCCGCACAGCAACCTTACGAACGATAACTTGGCCTCTATGGACTACTTCAGGAACATACCGATAGACGCGTCGCTTACGTGGATGCCGAGCGACCGCTTCCTGATGCGCGTTTCGGTCTACAAGCCGCCCGAGTCGGGGTACAGCCCCTACTACGGATTCCACAGGTCGGACCGATTCTTCCGTGGGTGGTGACAGGTTTTTTACAGCGTTTTCGTCACGATAGTCCGGCAATCAATCTCTCCGGCGATTTTTTCCGCGTCTGATTTGTCTTTTGCGATCCCGATGATTGTGGATCCCGAGCCACTCATGCAGGCGGCGGCGCAGCCCGCAAACAGGAGCTTGTCCCTGATTTCTTTAAGGCGCGGGTGTTGATCGAATATTGACAATTCGAAATCGTTGTGCATATATTTCACGGCCGATTCGAAATCGCCGTTTCGCAGCGCCGTCATCAGGCCTTCCGTCATCGAAACGTTTTTTCCGGTACGCTGGTAGTTTATCCCCCCGTAGGCCTCTTTTGTGCTGACTCCGAATTCGGGGATTGCCAGGATTATGTGGAATTTCATGGCTGTGTCTATCGGGCTTATGATTTTAGTGGCTTCGCTGTCGAAGGCCGTGCCGCCGGTGAAGAAGAATGGGACGTCCATGCCCAGCGTTCTTCCGAGGTCTCTGTATTGATTCAGTGACAGTCCCAGGTCCCATATTTCGTCTAATGCGCGCAGCATTGCCGCCGCGTTTGCCGATCCTCCGGCCATGCCGCCCATTACGGGGATGCGTTTTTCTATGGTTATTTTAAGGGGGCCGCCCAGGCCGAACTTTTTTCGGACCAGGTGGCAGGCTTTGGCGCAGATGTTTGTATCGTCGGCTGGGACCCTTGGGTCGTCGCATTCTATGACGTCGCCGCGTCCGCCGCCGTCCAGGTTTTCCACGTGCAGGGTATCTCCCAGCGCCACCATGTGCTTTATGATGCCGAGTTCGTGGTAGCCAGCCGAGGGGCCGTCTTCGATCCGCCTGATGATATCAAGCGCCAGCGTTACGCGTGTGGGGGATTCTACTGTTATCATATCTCTCTGTACCGGTTAAATGAATAAAAAGTTGTATTCTTGCCGCCATTAATATAAATTTAAATTACGGTTACTACTTTTCAGGAGGTTTTCATGCAATATCGGTTGGACAGGTTTGGCAACCGACTCTCGGCGCTGGGCTTTGGCTGCATGCGCTTCCCGCGAACGCGCGGGAAGATCGACGTGGCCAGGTCGGAGGCGATGATAGTCGATGCGGTCCGCCGCGGGATAAACTATTACGATACAGCGTATGTTTATCCCGGGAGCGAAGAGATGTTAGGGCAGATTATTTACAGGAATAATCTGAGGGAAAAGGTGTACATTGCCACCAAACTCCCACTATTCATGTGTAAGTCGCAGTCGGACTTCGACAAGTTTTTCGACACCTCCCTAAGGAGGCTCAAGACAGACTATGTCGACTACTACCTGATGCACATGATAACGACCCCGGAGCAGTGGAAGTCTCTCTGCGATATGGGGATTGAGAAGTGGATTGATGAAAAGAAGGCGCAGGGCAAGATCAGGCAGCTCGGTTTTTCTTTTCACGGCAAGCGCGATGATTTTGTAAAGATCATTGATGCCCGAGACTGGGACTTTGCCATGATACAGTACAATTACCTCGACATCAACAACCAGGCCGGTCGTACCGGGCTTCGGTATGCTGCGTCTAAGGGAATTCCTGTAATGGCCATGGAACCGCTTCTTGGTGGCCGGCTGGCCAGGTCCAAAGACATGCCGCCGAAGGTTCGCGCCGTCTTCAGTGAGTCTGAAGAGAAGCGGACGCCCGCCGCTTGGGCGCTTCGCTGGCTTTTGAATCATCCGGAGCTTACGCTGCTGCTGTCGGGCATGAGCAGCCAGCGGGACCTTGATGACAACATCGCGACGGTTGATTCTATAACCGCCCCGAATGTTTTAACGGAAAAAGAATTAGAGACGGTCGACAGGCTGATCGCCGCGTTCAACGAGGCCAACCGGATCAAGTGCACCGGCTGCGGGTATTGCGTGCCGTGCCCGGTTGGCGTGACTATTCCCGACTGTTTTTCATCATATAACACCTCCTTCAATTTAAGCCGCTATGTGGGGCTTAAAAAATATGTCATGGCGACCGCCGCGCTGACTACGAAGAGAGGGCTTGCGAGTTCCTGCAGGAACTGCGGCAAGTGTGAAGAGCACTGCCCGCAATCCATTCCCATCGGCAAGTCGCTGAGGCTGGTAAAAAGGCGCATGGAGCCGTTCTGGTTCAGCGTTGGGATATCGATTGTGCGGTGGTTTACGAGCGCGAAATCTAAGCGCCGTTGAGTTACATCGCAGCGGCGGTTGCGTGCGTATTGCCGCACGTTTCCGTCTATGAGAAAATACCCGCTGTTATCGCGAATCAGACGGTTTTGCGATGATATTGCGGGAGGCATCGCGCCATATTTTGGCCGTGTCTAGACAACGTACGACAGTAATCGTTACAGGCCCGTATCATTCGGGAAAGACTACGCTTGTAAGGCGTCTCTTTCCGTCGCATGAGTACGTCAGTCTCAGCGATGACCGTGAAGCCCGTGAGCTTGCGCGTACGCGTCCGCAGGATTTTTTCCGGCGGTACGCTGGCGATATTGTCGTAGACGAGTTTCGGCTCGCGCCAGAACTATCTGGGGTTATACGCGCCGCGTCGGCGGGTGAGGCGCGCCCCGGACGTTTCATCCTATTGTCTTCGCACCGCGCGCCCGGCTCGTCTATTGCGCCCGCGCCGCCAGACAAGCTTGCGTCTGTGACGCTGCTTCCGCTTACCATAGGAGAACTCACCGGTTCCGGCATTCGACTTCAGCGCGACGGGTACATCCACCGCGGTTTCATGCCGCGCGTTTACGGCGCCGCTGGCGGCGCGTCCGGCGAGCAGGACGCGGTGTGGCGCAGCTACTACAGCCTCTACCTGGAGCGGTGTGTAATGCCCATAATAACCACTGGTTGCGGCGACGCGCTCAAGCGCTTTCTCGCGCTGCTCGCCGGACGCGTGGGGCAGGCCGTGAACCTAAGCACGTATGCCGCCGAGGTTGGCGTGGCGACGTCTACGCTCTCGTCGTGGGTAGCGGCGCTCGAAGCGAATTTCGTCATATTCAGGCTGCCGTGCTACGGGGGCGGACTAGGCGAGCGGATAGTAAGGGCGCCCAAACTGTATTTCTCCGACGTAGGGCTGGCCGTGCACCTGCTTGGGATACGGAACGAAGCGCAACTGCCCCGCGATCCGCAGGTCGGCAACCTGTTCGAGAACATGGTAGTCGCCGAGGTGCTCAAAAGCTGCCGCAACAGGGGGAAAGGCGGCGAGCTGTACTACTTCCGCAACCGGGGCGGCTTGGAGATAGACCTTATAGTGAAGAACCGGGCCGATATAGTGCCCATAGAGATAAAGTGCAGCGCCAAGTTCAGCTCGCAGTACGGCAAAAACATAAGAGAATTTCGGAAGCTGTCGTCCAATATAGGCGCGGGGTACATCGTTTACGGAGGGGAAAACCGTCCTGGGGACGGTGGGTCGAGGTTTGTGAATTACAAAAGGTCCTGCGAGCTGATTAACTAAACAAAATGCACCGTATCCTTGTCTCTCGCCACCGGCCGAGACAGCGACAGCATTATAGACCCGTTCTTGAAGACGTTTACCATTCCCGTAGATTCCGATATTGTGATGGCCAGCGCCTTTGTGCACGCCGATATTCCCGCCGCGGCCGCGTGCCGTGCGCCTAAGCCGCCGGGCAGCGGTTCGGGGGTTTCCGCAAGCTGCGGGCGCAGGTAGCTGCCCGCGGAGAGTATCACGCCGTCGCCCGTGATGATGAACGCGCCGTCTATCGCCGCGAACTCTTTTATCGTTTCGACAAGCCCCGGGTCGAGGATGTTGCGCTCGGCCTCGCTGTAGCCGCGGAACGGGTTGATGATGAGCTGCCTGACGTTGGCGTTCACCGAGTTTGTGTCGCCCAATACGAAGATCGTGCCTACCGCCTTGCCCTCGCGGCCTTCAACCGCTATTTCGCCGGCGAGACCCATAACGCGCTCGAAGACCTCTGGCTTGATGTCTACGGGTAGAAGGTTCTGGGACGTCAGGAAGAAGAAGTCGTACTCGCGCGCGATGTCTACGCATACCAGCGTGTCGAAAACGGAGCCGCCGGCCGTATTGCCCAGGCCGGAAACGCAGATTACCTTGTCTTCCTTGGCTATGAAGCCTCTCGACAGGGCGAGAAGGATGCCTATTTTGAGCTGGCCCGTCCGCGATACGGGGATGGGCGGGGCTTGGACAAGGCCTAAAACGCGCTTGTCTTTGGCCAAGTCAAAGCGGGTCTTGTTGTTGGTGACGATTATGATTTTATGGCGCTCGCCGAGTTGGTCTAAAAAGTCGTTGTCTTTCACTACGTCCGCAAAAACGATTATCGCTTTTGCCTTGTAGTCTTTTGCCAGTCCGATGGCCGCGCTTAATATGGGCGAGGCATTGTCCTTTGACGGTACGCGCTTTTTGGACCTTCTTTCAGCGCCCCCCTTCTTTACTGACGCGCTTAGCGCCCGCATGTCGACAACGGCGTCCGGCGATAAAATTTTCTCGCGCACGTCGCTCGACTTGAAAAACGCGGCGAGCTCGGAGAGTATCTCCAGTTGGCGCGCGATATCGGCGTCTTCGCGCGAGACAAGCAGTATTACTATATGCGCTGGCGCGTTGCGCGCGGCGTCGTAGTTGATGCCGTCTATGCTGCGCCCTACGATTATCGCAAACTCCTCCTTGATGGGGCAGCCCCGGGCGTGAGGCAGCGCGATGCCGTTGCCTATGAACGTAGACGCGCTCTCCTCACGCTTGAGAATCTCCTCCACAATATACTTCTGCTTGCCGATGTCGATAGCCTTGCAAAGCGCGGAGGCGAGCTCCTTAAACGAGCCTGTTTTATCGTCGGACGTGATGTCGTATACGGTCGGCGTAACCAGATATTGCTCAAAACCCATTAGCCGGTAACCCCCTCTGCTCCAATCGTAGCCGCGAAATAGTCGACGATGTCCTGCTTGAGGACGCTGATCTTCCCTTCGCCGCGCTCCGTCTTTATAGCTTTCTGGTTTACCAGTTGCGCAACGCCTTCCCTGACGATCTCCGCGGCGGTCATCGCGTTCAGTGTCTTGCAGTTGCGCCCGTCTTCGTTCAGCTCTTTTTTCATGATTTCGGCGTTGGCCTCCAAATACGCGGTGCCTACACCGTCGCCGCCTTCTTTGATTATTGACGCTACTACGTGAACCGGCAAAACCCTGTAGATTGATACTAACATCTTGTGCATCTTTCCCCCCAATATGTCTAAAGATACTTTATGTGACGCGAATTCATCTCGCGCGTTATGTATTCTGTTCGCCTCCAGGTCAACCAGAGATTTTACCGTCACCGGCGTCCCGTAGTCCATATATGCCGCCCCGTACCTGCCGCGGCCGAAGCGTTTCGCTAGCATGAACGGGCCGAACACCATCATGTCCGCACCGAAGTAGTATATTGAGCCCAATATCCGCTTAACGAAGTTATTCGACTTTTTGCGCATTTTTTTCCCTTTAAGCAGCAGCGGGAAGCGCGGTACGTCGGGCGGGCACTCGTAGGATACCGCCGCCGGCAGCAGGTAGACGTCCTTGTCGGGGTTGGCGGCCTGCACCATGAGCGCGGCGTTCAGTATCCCGCCCTTTATTTCGAGCATCGCGCCGGTGTAGCTGCGCCCGCCCTCGGGGAAGACCAGAATCGCGTCGCCGCTGCCGAGCATCGTAACTACCTGGTTGCACAGGTTGCGCACGTAGTTGCGTTCGAAGCCCGCGTCGCGCGACACAGAGAACGCGCCGAACGCCAGGAACTTCTTACCTATCCACGGCAGCTTGATCAGGTTGTCGCCCGCGGCGAAGCGCAGGTTCCGAAAGCCCATCCTCACGAAGTACGAGCCGACCAGGAAGTAGTCTACGTGGCTGCGGTGCGTGCTGACGAACATCATCGGCGACTCCTGGATCTTTGCCGGATCGAGCTTTGGGCCGTCAATGTGCACCTTGGTGAACGCCTTCTCCATGTGGGTGATGACGCCGCCTATGACGTTGGCGACCTCCTGATGGTAGTTCTGATCGTCCTTATCGCCCTGATTTTTTGTTTTTTTACCCAAGCATCCCGCCTTTATATTTTATTTATATTGATCTTTTAAAATCGGGCGGCTTTTCAGCCGCCCTTTTGCTCAGTGCCCTACAACAACCAATTCAGAAAAAAAGGTTATTAAGTATACGTTTTCCATGTAATAGATATTATTGAAAATATATTGCGGCGATGTATTTTTACAAATATGGATAACAAGACGGATAATAAGACGCTGGCGGCGGTGGAGCAGATCCGCGCGATTCGCAACAAAATCCGCGTTATGCTCAAGCACGAGGAGCGCAAGCTCGAGAAGCAGCGGGTCGAGGCGGAGGAGGCGGGGCAGTACGCCCGATACGGCCAGATAGCCGACTCGCTGATGGCCGACCCGGCCGGCTACCCCCGCGGGACCGCGAAGACCGAGGTTATAAACGTTTACACGGAATCGATAGAGGAAATTGCCCTGAACCCCTCGTTTGACGCGGTCGAAAACGCCGAACTCCTGTACAAAAAGTCGCGAAAGGGGAAGCGCGGACACGACACAGCCCTAAAAAAGAAGGCTGAAACCGAGAACAAGGCGGAAAAACTAAAAGCTATTATAATAGGAATAGAGGCCATCCTGGCCGAGAAGGAGCCGCAAAAGATCGAAAACGAAGACTTGGAGCGCGCAACGGAGCTCTCGGCGGAATTTCTGCCGCCCGAAAAAACCGGCTCCGGAAGAAGGGGCATGCCCCCCGAACCCACGCTCCCGTTCAAAAAGTACATAATAGACGGCTGGGAGGTCTATTTGGGCAAAAACAGCACCCAAAACGACGAACTCTCCACAAAATTCGCCAAACCCTCCGACATCTGGCTCCACGTAGCCGCCCACGCCGGCAGCCACGTAATAATCCGCCACAAAAAAAACACCGACAATCCCCCCAAAACCGTCATAGAAAAGGCAGCCCAGCTAGCCGTCTGGTTCTCCAAGGCCAAGCACACCTCCTACGCCGAAGTCCACGTAACCGAGGCCCGCTTCGTCCGCAAACGCCGCCACGCCCCCCCAGGCGAGGTCATCGCGGAGCGATGCAAGGCGGTCAGGGTGGAACCCAAAGACCCAAGATTAATGTTTGGGGATACGGAGGATTAAATGAATCAAAGGCAGGCGGAATGTTTGGGGATACGGAGGATTAAATAAACCAAAGGCAGGCGGCAGGTTGCCGCCCCTACGATGTATGGTTTTTGCCCTCCCGCTGACACTCGCACGCTGCGGTTTCCCCCAAGAAATGGCTCGGCGACAGGAATTACCCTCGCAGACACTTAATCCCAAATAAAGATTTTGACTTTGATTTTGACTTTGATTTTAATTTTGACCAAAAAAAAATAACAATTTTTCCCCACCTCATAGCGTAAATGTGTATATTAGTATTTTAGGATAGTTGCCGCCTCACGGTGTCACAAGTCGCAGTCTCAGGTGTTAATATTATATGGAGGAATCAATGAAAACACCCCAAATCTTTAAAATCGCCGTATTCATGGCCGTCGCGGCCATGTTCCTTGCCGCCCCCGTCTGGGCGCAGCCCCAACTGCCGGCCACAATCAACATCCCGGTAACGTTCTACGACTTCCGCTCCGACCGTTCGAACCCCGAGTTCGAGCAGCCGCACATGGGCGGGCTCCGTACCGGCATGGTCGAGCGCGAGCTTGACGACGACAACAAGCCGGTGGCCACCGCGCCGATGGACAACAATTTGAATCAGGGCGTGCGTTTCTGGTTCCGCGACTGGAATAACCTCAACTCTTACCGGATGGCTGCCCGTACGCACCCCCAGGGCCGCGACCCGGCCGGGCGTACATATCTCCAAAGGTTCAGGCCCATATATCAATACAGGGTAAACGGCCAGTACACCGCCGCGCCCCCGGGAATACGGCAGCCTCTGCCTGCAAACGTAGACGCCAGCGGCTGGCGCGAGGGCAACGCGCCTTTCCAGTGGCAGAGGAATGCGTATACGGCGCAGGAGGCGGTGGTAAACGGCGTGCAGTTCAGCGTAGATACCGCGTTCAAGAATATAATATTCCGCGAGGAGCTGACCTTTACGCTGGCAAACCGCACTACCGGAATGTACGAATTTAGCCGCCGCGAGGGCAACCCTTTCTTCCCGCTTAACGGGCGTGGATTCGGTAACGAGTGGGTGTCGACCGACGCCGGCAATCAGACCACCCGCAACTTCGCTTTTACCATGGAGATGGAGTTCCAGTTCCAGGTGAGGCCGGGCATGGTTTTCAACTTCGAGGGCGACGACGATGTCTGGGTGTTTATAGACAAGCAGCTCGTTCTGGATCTGGGCGGTATCCACCTGCCGGTGTCTGGCAGTTTCAATCTTGACAATCTCTTCCCGGGTCAGGTTGGGGCCTACAAAACGTTGCGCGTGTTCTATGCCGAGCGGCATGCCGACGGGTCCAACATCTGGATCCAGACGAACATCGTGGCGCCTCCGTCATCCATGGACATCAGCACGATCGGCAACAGCGGCGGCGGGCTTGTTACCGGCCCCATAGAAAAATCAGCAGACTCTACGGTCACGCTCTACAGCGTCGTCTATGATGACCTGGGGAATGTACTCACGCCCGGTACTGGCTATGACTGCAACCACGTAACGTGGACGATCAACAACACCGTGGTCGGGAGAGGGTGCGAGCTTGTGGTGGCCGACTCCATCGCGCGGCAGTTGAACATCACCTCGATCTATAACGATGGCCGGAACCCGCCGGTAACCAAGGCGATAACCATGAACGTCAAGGCGCTGCCGCCTGTGTCTATACATATCCAGCGGACGCCCGACCCCAAGCCCGTAACGGCCACGTCGTTCAGCGACGACATCTACTTCAATCCGGGCGAGACCCACACGACCGTTTACGCGGTGCTGCGCGACAAGTACGGCAACTACGTGGGGATGGCGGGGGTGGTCAACCGAGGAAGCGACAACGACTGGTGGGGCCCCTCGGCTGCGCAGTGGACCTCTGTAGACCTGGAGGTCGCCACGGTGAGCCCGCCTGTCGCGGCAAGCACGATTGTACAGAAAGAGCGCAGGGGTGAGGGCACCGAGAGCGATATTATCGTGTCGTACCAGGCCTGCTACATCCGCAATACCGTAACCGAGTGCGTAACATTGTCTGACACGGTAGCGGTGGGCAGCCGCAGCACCGGTTCGGCCGCCGTGGGGCCGAGCCCGTTTGTACCTGGCGTTACGAACGTAAATACCACCCTTCCCCCGTCGGTAACAACCTTTTACAAAGACGCGATAAACAACAGCGGGAACGGCACCGGACACGGAGTGCTTATCACCATAGACACGCCCAAGCCGCTCCAGGTCGTCCCTGGCGGGACGATAGGGGCCAGGGGCGCGCAGCCCTACGGCATAATCATGATCTACGACGCGGTGGGCAACGTGGTCAGAAGGGCCTCGCTCTACTGGTCGGGACCCGACGGCGCGAGACGGTCGTACGGGTACGTGTGGGACGGCAAGAACCAAAACGGCAGATACGTGGGGCCGGGAACATACCTCGCGCGCGTGAGCGGCAGGGATGAGGACGGAATCAACTTCTCGATACAGAAGAAAATAGGCGTTACTAAGTAACAAAAAAATGGCATTTTTGTTGCTTGTTGTTATATATTGATGTACGGATAGTACGTGGCGGTCCTCGTGCGCCCCGGTCGGGCGCGGCGGGTGTATTTTTGGCGTCGTAAAAAAAATTTGTTATTTTGTTGATTTTTATGTTATATTCATATAATATGTCATAATGCCCGAAATTTGAGCGCTTCCGCCGCCGGCGGGGGCGTGTTAACGATAGTTAATATGCTAATGAAGGGAGTTCTTTTTATGTCCGTTAAACGTATGAGCCTTCTGATCGTCTTGGCGATGTGCGTCAGTATGTGCTTTGCGCAGGGTAAGCAGCCGCGCCCCACCTCTAACATCTCGGTGGCGCAGTCTACCGTTGTGGGTCAGATAGGCTACAACGAGTTCGCGCAGTTCTCGTCCATTCAGGCGGCCGTCAACGCGGCGCAGCCGGGGTGGACCATCGAGATCCTTGATGAATGGACATACGTCGGGCAGGTAACTATCGATGGTCGTGAGACGAGCCCCTGGCAGGGCGTTACCGGCGGGAAGAACGGTATTACTATCGTCCACTATCCGAATCCGGCTAACCCAACCGCGCGGCCTACCATAAGCCACAGGGATGTAAGCAACATAAGCCCTCAAACTTTGGCCCAGGCCCGAATCCCGGGCGAATTGTTCGGCATGACCGGCAACTTCGAGACCAACGGCGCGCTGCGCATATTGTCCGCCAAAGACGTTACTATCGACGGTATCATTGTTGACGGCGGTGGGCCGTTTGCGTTTGGCGCGAACGGTGTGTGGGAGAGCCCTCCCAACAGCGGCCGGGGAAATTGCGACGGGAACCCCTGTCCGCTTGTTCACGGCAACGCGGCTATCACCATGGCCGTTGCCGGTAAAATTACTATCAGGAACTGCCAGTTGCGCAATGCCTATTTCGGCATAAACGTGAAGGATAGAAACACTGGCGGCGTGTTCGGAAACCCGAATCCGTCCGACCTCGACTTTACGGTGCCGCTGTCTGGATTCGGCGCCGTGGGTAACCACCTGATTGAGGGCAACCGCATCCACAACAACGTTGTGGGCATCTTCTTCGAGTCCGCGTGGGACTTGGGGTCCAGCGTCCGTTATAATCTTATCTACAATAATCACCGTACGGTTATACCTACAATTGAGGCGGCTAACCACAACGCGGGTGCGTTCCTGTTCAAAGATACGTATATCACGCCCATCGCCATCTACAACAATACGCTGTGGAACAATGCCGGCAATATTATGGGCCATTGGCAGATTGGCGCCCAGCACCTTATATTCAACAACATATTCGGCCCGATCACGCGCGTTAACGGAACACCGGAGATGACTTTAGACTCCCGGTTCCCGAACCGTATGCATAATAACATCTTTACCCCTCAGAGCCAGATACAAACTAGTCCGGCTCTGACGGGTAACGGTAATCTTTTTCAGGCTGTGCCGGTCCAGTCCGAGGTCGCTACCGCTGCTAACTTTTTAGAGCCAGTTTGGCCCAACGCGTCGGTAACAGGCAGGGGCTGGCAGGCTGCCGGCATTCGTAACGGCAACGGCACGATCGCCGACATCGGCGCGATACCGAGTCCGGGCGCCGGCCGGCAGACGTCTTTGTCGAGGGTCGTACCCACCGGCGTTGTTTTGGTTAACGGTACACAGGCTATTGCCGATGTGAGACTTGAGGAGATTGTCGGCAGAATACAGAACCCCACAGTCAATTTCCTGCGCTGGGTCGCTCCTATTCCCGATAATACCAACTCTTGGCCTAATCCCCCGACTAATGTTCTTGAAGTTTTGGGCCCCTCCATTCGGCCTATAGCGGCGGCAGCCGTTACGTATACGCCGGGTCCTGGGCTCGTTGTCAACCGTAACCGGTTCACAATAACTCTGCCGCAACCTCCTGCCGGGAACGACCAGTACGGCTTCATTGAGATAATAGTAACGGGAACCGATCCCGCTACCAATATGACCGTTACGTCGGATATCGCTTTTTTACCTTATCGCCGGCTTGAGTACTTCTTAGATATCTCGGTGATGCCTCGCACCACCAACCCTCCCAGCCATGCCGCAGCGGTGTCTCAGGTGATCGCGGGAGATACGGTTATGCTTTACGTTACGGCGCGCAGGCTCGCAGCGCCGTTTCCTCAGACGATTAATCAGGTGTCGTATTCGCTTAATTCCGACGCGCCCATGCTCTGCGTGAGCGCCAACTGTCCGCCCGCGGCGGCCGGCGGCAGACCGCTTACGGACGACGTCAACGTGCAGGGCTCCGGAAAGGCGTATCTCGTTGTGTTCACCAAGGCCGGAGCGGAAATCATTACCGGCTCCGGATTCTACCAGCAGCCGGGCAGCACTGACCGCCTGCCGTTCTTTGGGACTGAAGACATTATAGTGAGGCCGGGCGTGCCCGCCCAGGTGGAGTGGGTGAACCCTATTCCCAAGGTGCAGCTTGGAACCGGCGTCCCTTCGACCATTAACCCCGGAGCGGAGATTGATGTAACGGTTGAGGTGCAGGACAGGTTTGGCAACGCGGTCGACGTGGCTACTCAGGTTTCCGTAGCCGTAACCGCGGCGCGTAACCCCGCCGGCACTCCGGTTACCCCCCCTACGAGTATCGGTGACGCCGGTACACCGGGTACATACGATAGAAACACTCAAGCCTACAGCAACAGAATTGTAACGACCAACCAGGCGACCGGTATCGCTACCTTCACCGCTTCGGCGACTAACGCGCCCCCGAACTCTCAGTTCGATATGACCGCTACGCTTATCGCCACCGGCGCCACCGACGTAGGCGCGCTGAGGGTTGGTCGAATATTGGACAGGCTTCAGGTGTTCTACGCCGATACTGGAGCGGGCCTGAACTGGACGACATATTACGACGCCAACGCGTCGATACTTGGCAGGGTCGGCGACTGGTTCCAGGTAACGGTTAAGGCGGTTGACCAGGAGACGGTTCTTGCCACGAAGAGCGGTTGTGTATTCGTGGAGCCCAGCAACCCCAACATAATAATGTCCGCTACTCGAGATGGTCCTCCCGCGACTTCGTTCACGATGACCAACGGTTCGGTAACGTTCTGGATTGGCGCCGCTCCAACCACCGATACCGACATTCCCAATGCCTGTTTGGACGTAAGCATGAGGCTGACGGCGCCGGATTGCTCTGTCCCTGACAACACTATCCAGCCCGGTAACCGCTGTAACATATCGTTTGCCAGGCCCACGTCCAACATCCTGAACGCTGTAGTATTCGGCGACGGCATGGGTCGTCCCGACTCTCTGCATGTCCGTTTCGCTTTGGACGGCCAGAGCTTTATGGGTCCGGGCGCCGCAGCGTTTCCCGACTCGGTAACGCTCAGGTGGCCTACGACGTCGTCTACCGCGATTACGGTTCCCCGCAATCTGATTTCGGCGGCGGACAGTTCCACTATAAGGATGAGTTTCCGCGGCCTGACGAATCCGGCCGGCCAGCCGTTCCCGTCGGGTCATACCTCCATAGTTGGTACCGGTACCGGCCTGGTATCGGTCTGGGGCGGTGCGGGCGCTACCGGGGTATCCGAGATGTTTGAAGTGCTTGACGGCACCGGTCCTATTATTGCCGGTTTGGCCGGCGAGGGCATTCCCAACACCTGGGCTCCTTTAATTGTGGAGAATCTCAGGCCTGGCGTGGTGCCTGATACGCTTATAATACTGTTGTCTGAGGATATGTTTGACGATCCTGCGTTGCCTATGCCGCTTGAGGGCGCTTCTTTGCTTTACTCGTTAGACCTTAATCCGCCAGAGCCCGCACAATTAGGGACGCCGCTCAGCATACAGAGAGCGTTTTTAGACGCTCAGAGCGGCGGGTTCAAGTTAGTGCTGGCGTCCGGTTCGGCGGTTCCTCAGCGCGGCAACTGGATAAGGCTCAACCCCGCGGCGTCCATTACCGACGTGGCTGCCATACCCAGGTTGAACCACCCGAATAACCGTGTGCACACAAACAACCGCTGGGTGCAGTTGACCGTGAGGGAGATGCCGCCCAGTGTTGTTAGCGCCGCTTACTTCAGCAACGACATTACAGGCAGGATCAGCCATGTTGACGTAACGTTCGACAAGCGGGTGGACCCTGTGGATTGGTTCAGCGGCGGTCATATCAAGTTTGGCCCCGAGCGGGCGGACTCGTTTAGCGTTAACGCGCTTGGCGCGGGCTTCCTGTCGGTAGTTAGCGCAGATTCTCTCACAATGAGGGTTAACTTCTCGGCCCTTCCGCCTTCCCGCTGGAGAGACAGCGTTATGACCGGACCCACCATGAACTTTACGGGTATTTTCGGAAACAGCCCTTCGGTATCCGGCTGGCCGGCCGCGACCCACGCTGTCGCCGACAGCGCGAAGCCGGTGCTCGCCAGAGAGGTGCTCCTGAAGATAGGCGCGCCCGGTGAAACCGAAGCTCTCGACGCCAACGATACGCTGATAGTGATATTCAGCGAAACGATGCCCGAGTCTGTGCTGAGGACGCTGACGCACCCCGTAATCATCCAGCACGGGAGCACTCCTACGAACCCGACGAGTATGCAGTACATCCCGACCTTGAGGTACATAAGCATGTCTGACGTAACCGGGCCTGGCGTTACCTACCAGCGTGTAATGTACGAGATTGTGGATAATATCTGCCTGCTGCCGCCCCCGGGCACCATGGGCTGCGGATTCCCGGCCTCGGGCGACTCTGTCTTCATCAATCCGACGGAGAATGTGGGCGACTTATCCGCAAACTTACAAAACAACGCGGCTAACCACCGTGTGCCGCTCAAGATAGACCGCGGCGACATAGACTGGAGAATCTCCATACGGAACAACCCGTTCAAGGGCGGTAGCAAGACGACGGCGGTCCTGAGGCCAGGCGTGAAGGGCGGTACGGTGAAGTTCAACGCCAGATTCAGAATCATAAACAATGTGGGTAACCTGGTGCGCGATGAAGAAATGAAAAACGTAGAGCTAACCAGCGGAACGTCGTACGAGTTCTCCTGGGACGGTCTCAACAATAACGGCCGCGTAGTCGGAACCGGCACGTACCTTCTGAGGATGACGACGACCAACGTGTCGGTCTGTAACGAAGACGGCCTTACCGGCTGCGAGAAGGGCAAGCCGCTGAACGAACAGAGGCCTATAGGGTTCATCCGCGGAAAAAGGTAGCCAAAAAGGTAGCCGAAGCGGGGCACAGGCCGAAACGCAATTAAAACTTGCATTTCGGCCGTAAATGTAGTATATTATATAGGTTTATGCCTATTTTGCTTAGAATTGCCTATTAACGGAGGTGTTGTCTTATGATTATCAAGAAGATAGCCGCGCTTGTAGCGCTGGTGTTAATCGCGGTCCCAGCCCTCGCACAACCGGTGCGCCCGGCCGACCTGACAGTTTCCAAAAACCTGGACCAGAACGCCGACGCCGGCATGTTCACGACCATACAGGCCGCTGTGAACGCCGCCAGGCAGGGGCAGATCATCGAGATCCTGGATACCGAGATCTACCGTGAGCAGGTGACCATTGATGGGCGCGATGAAAGCCCGTGGCCAGGTGTAACAGGCGGGAAGAATGGTATCACCATACGGTCGCGTAACCCGACGAGTCTCTTCAAGCCGACTATTCTGTATCAGGATAACGATAACCGGAGTCCGCGTACCTTTGCTGAATCTCAGAGGGCTGGTGAGCTTACCGGTACGTCCGGTAACTTCGAGACGTGCGGCGCGTTGCGTATCATCCGTGCGCAGGGCGTTACGATTGACGGTATTATCATTGACGGCGGCGGAGCGTCACCGTTTGCGTGGGAGTCGATTTGGGGTCAGCAGCACCCGCTTTTCCACGGCAATGCCGCTGTTACGTTAGTTGTTGCGAGTACCGCAACCATCAGAAACTGCGAGATGAAGAACGCCTACTTTGGCGTGAACGTTAAAGACAGAAACACCGGCGGCGTTTTCGGCAACCCCAACCGGAATGACAACGACCATACTGTCCCTCTCTCCGGGTTCGGCAGGGTTGGCGCTCATCTGATCGAGTACAACAGGGTTCACAGCAACTCGATAGCATTTTTCTTCGAGTCGGCCTGGGACCTTGGGTCTACCGTTCGGTATAACCTTGTTTATGATAACTTCCATGCCGCGACGACTATAACGAGAATTAATGCTTTGGGCGGCCCTGCTCAGCCGGGTAACCGCGCCAGCGGCGCGTTTGTGTTCAAGGATATGACGTATTCGCCTGTTGCCATATACAATAACACGTTTTTCCGCAACTTTGGCAACTTTTTCGGTGATTGGAAGATTGGCGCGACGCATCTGATATTTAATAACATATACGGCCGGCCCAGCCCTAATTACACCGGAGCGGGTGCTCAGGAATTTAATAATGCAAGGAATGGCATGGGTATAGAAGGCAGATTTCCTCACAGGACGAACAGTTGTATATATTCCGCAGTTGCCGCGCTGGTGGCAGAGGAGAGGTACGTATCCGCTTGCAGAGACGAAACGCTCACCCCGCAAATTCATGGACAGCAGATACGCGGTATTACTCAAGCAAGGATATTTGATAATAACTTCCCCCAGGCAAGTACCGGTCCCACTACCGTTAGTTGTATAGGTCCTCTTGCGGGCATGACGGTTACCGCCAGCGACTTCATACCGCCCGGCGTGTTGCTTTCGGATGCCAATATTCCGGCGAGCGCCAACATACGTTGGCTTGAGACATCGCGTTCGATTGAAGGTACTGAAGATCTGTTTGAGTCTACCGACCCGATGTCCCCCGATTTTCTCAGGCCGAGGTGGAGCCACCCACTTGTCGCGCAGTACATAAGGAACAAGGGTTGGGATGCTATAGGCATGCGCAACTCTGATGGCCTGATCGCCGACATCGGCGCGATACCGTCCACCGGCCGTGCGCCGGCGACCGTGGCGCGTATCAGGCCGTCTAACGTGGTACTCATAAGCGGTACGAATGCCAGCGCCAGTTTTTACATCAATCTCGACCATGGGCAACTTACTAACCCCAGAATAAAATTTTTGCGCTGGGTGTCTCCGCTCCCGTTGGTTCCTATGGATGGTAACTGGGGGAACGATGCCCCTATTGTTCCGTCGACCGCCATCAGAGACATAACGCCGCCGGCCAACGCCAATCTGGTCGTCAACGGCAACAACAGGATGAATTTCACTGTACCGACAACCGGGACTGGTGAAACCTACGGTTTCTTCGAGATCGTCATAGAGGGCACCGACGCCAACGGCAATTTAGTCGCCACCGACGTGGGCTTTCTGCCGTATCGTACGCTCTCGCACTTCCTCGACCTTCATGTGTTTGGCCGTGGCGACAATACCATGACCACTCCGCTCACTCAGGTAATGGCGGGTGACACGGTCAGGCTCCGCGTTACGGCGCGCACTAACAGCGGTCCGTTCATCCAGCCTATTACCGACATGACCTACGATCTGCTCTCCGACGCTACGGCGTTTATGACCTGCGTGAGCGCCAACTGCCCCGGCGGTGTTGGCCAGGCGCTTACGACAGATGCTTCGGTGGTTTCCCCCAAGCTTTATGAGGTTGTTTTCACAAGGGCCGGTGCGGAGGTAATAATGGGCGCCGGGCGCAGCGGAGACTTGGTGTTCCTCGGCAGCAACGACATAAGGGTTAACCCGGGGCCGCCACATACTGTTGTCTTCCTCTCGCCTATCCCCAAGGCCCAGTTGCCCCCCGGCACCCAGCCGCAGGTTATGCCTCGCGGGGTGGACCATGATGTTACGGTTGAGGTTCAGGACAGGTTCGGCAACGCGGTTAATCAGGCCGCTCAGGTAACCATAGCTGTAACGGCGGCGCGTAATGTCAGCGGCGGCGCGATCACGCCTCCTACTGGTGTCGCCGATGCCGGTACACCTGGCGCATTCAACGCAGCCAATGCTTCCTTTACCACAAGAAGCGTCAATACCGATCCGGCGACGGGCATAGCCACCTTTGCCGCGCGTGTGACCAACGGTTCTCCCAACGAGGTATTCGACATGACCGCGACGCTTACGGTCAACAACGCCACCGACGTTGGTTCGTTGAGGATCAGCCGCATACTTGACAGGCTTCAGATATTCTACGCCGACACGACTTGGCCTAATCCCAACATGGCGAATGAGACGATATTGGGCAGGGTTGGCGAATGGTTCCAGATAACTGTTAAGGCGGTTGACAATGATGCGGTGATTCCTGGGAAGAATGGTTGTGTATTGGTTGAGCCCAGCAATCCGAACATCATAATGTCTGCTACGGAGGGTGGCGCTCCCGCGACTACATTTACTATGAGTAACAGCACGGCGACGTTCTGGATCAGCGCCGCTCCCGGTACCGATACCGACATTCCCAACGCCTGTTTGGACGTTTCTTTGATGTTGACGGGTTGTACGACGCCTGATAACAGTATTTTGCCTGGTAACCGGTGTGACATATCGTTTATTCGTCCTACGTCGAACATTTTGAACGCGACGGTTTACGGCGATGGTTTTGGGCGTCCAGATTCTGTGTATGTTCGTTTCGCTTTGGACGGTCAGAGTTTTACGGGGACTGGCGCTGCAGCGTTGCCTGATTCTGTGATGTTGAAGTGGCCGCCCAATGTTTCCCCTGCCAACCAGATCTCAATTACTGTTCGTCAGAGTGCGATTAGGGCTGTGGACAGCGTTACTATAAACGCGGTTTTCAGCGGTCAGACCAGTGCGCCGCCGCAAGGTCTTCCGTTCCCGGCGGGTTATACCGAGATAATGGGTAACGGCATGGGTTTGGTGACGGTTTACGGCGGTCTTGGCAATTCCGGGTCGACGGACGATCTGTTTGAGGTGCTTGACGGCATTGGTCTTCTTATTGCCGACACCAGTGGGCAGATCCCCGGCAGGTGGAGTCCTATGATTATTGAGAGGGTTCCCACGGATCCTCCCGGTACGCTTGATACTCTTATCATTCAGTTGACTGAGGAGTTGTTTGACGACATGAGCGGCGCTCATCCTCTTCAGGGGTTGAACACGCTGTTGTACACGACTGAGCCTAATCCCAACGTCAATCCGTCGGCTGTTGCCGGTACGCGTCTTGATGTTCAGAGGGCGTTTTTGGATGTTCAGAGCGGCGGGTTCAAGGTTGTGCTTGCTCAGGGTACGACTCCGCCTGCGGCGGGTAACTGGATACGGCTCAACCCTGCGGGCGGCATTACCGACGTGGCGGCTGTTTCCAGGCTTAACCACCCGAACAACCCTGTTCACGCCAACAACCGTTGGGCGCAGGTGATTTTGAAGCCTGTTCCGCCTGAAATTACCAGCGCGTATTACACGAGCGTCAGCAGTACGGGCAGGCTCGAGTATGCTTATATAACGTTCAACAAGGAAGTGGACATTTCGTGGTTTGCCGGCGGGTACTTTAAGTTCTCGCTGCCTGGCGTGGGTACGGATTCGGTTGCCGTTGGATCAAGTCAGTTCCTGGCGTCTGTTGACGGCGACCCGATGTCTGTGAGGGTCACTCTGAGTTCGGCGTTCCCGAGTTCGCAGGACACGGTCTTTACGGGCGGTAGCGGCATGAGCGTTGCGATAGGGTTCAACCCTGTAATGGACTTCCCGGCTCTCAACGTTGCCGTAACAGATGGAGCGTCTCCGGTTTTGGTCAGGGAGGTTGTTTTGAAGGTTGGCGCCGCGAGTGAGACCGGTACAGACCACGCCCCCGACACGCTGGTGGTGATATACAGCGAGCCGATAACCGAAGAGATGCTGCGCAGCATTGCGCAGCCGGTGATCATACAGGGGCGCGACCCGATAACTTTGAGGTTGGCGTCGTCCAGTAATATGCCCGGTACTTCGTACCTGGTGGTGACGTACGTAATTGAGTCTACCATCCCGATCGACCGGTTCCCGGCCAACGGCGACCTGGTTTACATCAATCCGGCTGCGAACTTCACCGACGCGTCTGGCAACGTGCAGGACGCGGCTGACAACCGGCGTGTTCCGCTCAGGGTAGACCGTACGATGTCTTGGAAGGTAACGATAACGAACAACCCGTTCAGTAGCGGCAGCGCATCTATGGTAACCGTAAGCCCCAACGCCAAGGGTGCGGAGGTGGAGGTTACCGCCAAGATCAGGATTTACAACAACATGGGCAATCTGGTGGTGGACACGACCATAACCAAGGCGCCGAATGTTGCGAGTTGGCTTTGGACTGGGCACAACAGCAGGGGTCGCATGGTTGGAACGGGGACCTATTTGCTGAGGATTTCGTCTGAGGCGGTGGTGGTTGGCAGCACCGAGCCGCCGCAGAGGCATACGGAGGGTCGCGCGATAGGGTTTATCCGCGGCAAACGGTAATCTATATGCAAAAAGCGGCGATAGGCATTGACCTCGGCGGCACTGCGATCAAGGGCGCCATAATATGCGAGACCGGCGTGGTGGGCAACGTTACGCGCGTGCCCACCGAGGCGCACAAGGGCGGCCAGCAGGTGTTGGACAACATACTGGGGCTTATCGAAAAGCTTATAAAGGACAGCGGCAGGGAAGCGTCGTCCTTCATAGGCGTAGGGATAGGCACACCAGGGTTTGTGGGCGGTGACGGTACTATACTGGGCGGCGCCGAAAACCTGCCAGGCTGGAAGGGCACGCAGATTTACGAGCCTATAACAAAACGGTTTGGCCTTGGCGTTTCTGCGGCGAACGACGTAACGGCTGTAGCACTGGCCGAGTTGATGTTCGGCGCTGGCAGAGGCGTAAAAAACATAGTTTGCTTCGCCCTGGGCACGGGCGTAGGCGGCGGCATAGTAACCGACGGAAAACTCTACAAGGGCTCCCACGGCATGGCGGGCGAGGTTGGCCACATAGTAGTTGAAACAGACGGCATCCTCTGCGCCTGCGGCCAAAAGGGCTGCGTAGAGCGCTACTCCTCGGCGACGGGAATCGTCAACATGGCCGTAGAGATGGCGTCGGCCAAGGACGGCGAAGATACCGATTTCGCCAAAGCGGTCCGCAAGAATCCCGCCGAAGTAACAAGCAAAATGGTTTACGAATACGTAGCGAAAGCCGACGCCATAGCCCTCAAAGTCCACAACAGAACCTGCGACATGCTGGGCCGGGCAGTAGGTATAATGATAAACGCGCTCTCTCCGGACCGTGTAGTTTTAGGCGGCGGCGTGATGATGGCCGGTGACATTATCTTAGACACCGTAAAAACCTACGCCGCCCGCCACTGCTGGCCCGCAATATTCGAGAGATGTGAGATTGTGGCAGCACAGATGGGCGAAGACGCTGGAGTGATGGGCGCAGGGGCGTTAGCGTTTGAACAATTTGGGTGAGATAGTGTGTTTGAGCAACGTATCTACGATCTTCGTGATTTAATCAATCAATATAACGCCGCGTACTACGGCCGCTCCGAATCATTGATAAGCGACAAGGAGTACGACGACCTCTTCGCCGAACTCGTCAACTTAGAAAAAATCTACCCGGAGTACGCCTCCCCCGACTCCCCAACCGGCAAAATCGGCAACGACCTCACAAAATCATTCCCCAAAGTCAAGCACAGCGTCCCAATGATGAGCATAGACAACACGTACTCGGCCCAAGACATATCCGACTGGGTAGTGCGCATCGAAAAGATGCTCCCCGACGAAAAAATCAGTTTCACGGGCGAACTGAAGATGGACGGCGTAGCCTGTTCGATTATTTACGAGGACGGGCGCTTAGTCAGGGCCGTTACCCGCGGCAACGGTTTGGTGGGTGACGACGTTACGTCGAATGTCAAGGCGATAAAATCGGTGCCGCATACCGTAGATTACAAAAAACCGTTCGAAGTACGCGGCGAGGTGTACATGACGTTTGATGATTTTTCATCATTAAACGCCGCCTTAACAGAGGCCGGCCAAAAGACTATGCAAAATCCGAGAAATACGACGGCCGGGACATTGAAGTTACTTGATTCTTCGGAGGTAGCCAGGAGGAATTTAAGCTTTGCCGCCTATTTTTTATTGTCGGACGACAGGGCTGTCAGCCTGCACGACAACATGAAGTTTTTGAAAAAGCTCGGATTCCCCGTTGTCAACCATTCGGATTTATTGGCGGGTATAGACGGCATTCTCGGCTACTGCAATGACTGGGATGCCAGGCGCGGCGCGCTGCCGTTTCCGATTGACGGCATCGTTATCAAGGTAGACTCTTTTGATCAGCAGAACAGGTTAGGTTCGACGGTAAAGTCGCCGCGCTGGGTTATCGCGTACAAGTATCCGCCGGACAAGGCGTATACGGTAATAGAGGGGATAGACGCAAGCGTGGGGCGCACCGGCGTTGTTACCCCCATAGCCCGCCTGCGCCCGGTATTTTTGGCGGGGACGACCGTCAAGAACGCGACGCTGCATAACTACGACGAGATCGGGCGGTTAGACGTGCGGGTCAACGATACGGTGGAGATCGAGAAGGGCGGCGAGATCATCCCCAAGGTTATAAAAGTTGATGCGGACAAGCGTCCGTCTGACAGCATTCCGTTTGAGCCTCCGCGCGAGTGCCCGTCGTGCGGGTCGCCGCTTGCGAAGCTCGAAGGTGAGGTCGCTCTGCGCTGCTTCAGTCTTTCATGCCCCGCGCAGCTATTCGCGTCCCTCGAATATTTTGTATCCCGCGGCGCTATGGATGTCCAGGGCATGGGGCCGGCGGTTATCAAACAGTTATTGGACACGGGGACTGTCGGCAACGCGGCTGATCTGTACGACTTGACAGAAGAGAAACTGCTTGCGCTCGACCGCTTTGCGGAGAAATCGGCGGCGAATATCATCATCGCGCTCAACGAATCCAAGTCCCGGCCGTTAGACAAGCTGATAAACGGTTTGGGGATAAGGATGATAGGGGAGAAGGGGGCGCGCGACCTTGCCGGTTTTGTGGAGGATGTGTCGGAGCTGTATGAGGTATCGGTAGAAGAGTTAGAAATGATAGACGGCATAGGCTCGTTGATGGCGCAGAGCGTCAGGCTGTTTTTTGACAGGGCAGAGAACAGGGAGATGGTTGAGAGACTACGGTTGGCCGGGCTCAATCTTAAAGGCACCAAGGGGTTGGTCGTTGCGGAGGGAAGGCTCGCCGGTAAAATTTTTGTGCTGACGGGGGCGCTCTCGAAGTACACGCGCGAGGAGGCTTCGGAGATAATCATGCGCGAGGGCGGCAAGGTTACGTCGGGCGTCAGCAAAAAGACAGATTATCTGCTGGCGGGTGCGGAGGCGGGGTCGAAATTGGACAAGGCGCTGGCGCTGGGTGTTGCGGTGATTGGTGAGGATGAGTTTGAGAGGATGGTGTTGTAAATTAATGTTTGGGGTATTGGTGGGTATGATATATATTATATATATATCGACATCATTCAATAATCGGGGGATTAAATGCGTAAATACCTGTCATTCCTGTGCGCGTCTTTAATCGTCGCGCTGTCTTCGGCAACTGCACACTCCCAAACCGGCGATTTCAAGTGGGGTAACGTAATGATGGGCGGGGGAGGCTTTGTTTCTGCCATAATCACGTCCAAGACCGAGAAGAACGTCATATACGCCCGTACAGACGTGGGCGGTGCCTATCGCTGGAACGAGGCCGGCAAGTCGTGGGTGCCCATTACCGACTGGCTGACCCCTGAACTGACGGATTTGTTTGGTGTGGACGCTATCGCGCTTGACCCTCAGAACTCTTCACGCGTTTACATGTTTGCCGGAACCGGTTATTGGAACCAAGACCGCTCCAAGACGATGATTTTGCGTTCCGACAATTACGGCGAGACGTTTGATACCATCAACGTTACCGATCAGTTCAAGACTAATGGCAACGGCATGGGGCGGCAGAATGGCGAGCGGCTGGCTGTCGATCCGAACAACCCCAACGTTCTTTTCTGCGGGACGAGGAATGACGGGTTGTGGAAGAGTATCAACCGCGGGACTACGTGGACGAAGGTCGAGTCTGCCCCAACGCTGCGGAATGATCTTGGGATTTGCCTTGTGCTGTTTGACCCTAACCGCACTGCCGGCGGGGTTACTACGCGCATATACATTGGGTTGTCGCGGGACAGTGATAATTTTTATGTAAGCAACGATGCCGGCGCGACTTGGGAGTCTGTGCCCATTGTTACGGGCAGATCGCGGACAGTGATGCCGCAGCGTGCGGTGCTTACGCCGGGTGGTAAGTATCTCTACGTGGCCACGGCGGCCTACGCGGGTCCCCACGGTAACGGAGCGAGCCGCGGCGCGCTTATGAGGTACGATACCGACGCCAAGACTTGGGCGAACATCTCTCCCGAGAATCTGTTGGACGATCCCACGGGTGATGGCGGGTGGGGCGCTTATCTTGGCGGCGTGGGTGGCGTTTCCATCAGCGCGGCCGACTCGAATTTCATTGTGGCGTCTACCATCAACGGGTGGAAGCCGCAGATTTGGGAGGGGACGGGGCGCAAGGCGTGGGGCGACAAGATCTATGCGTCGAAGGACGGCGGCACGACCTGGATCCCGGTCTTTGGCGACTACGCCGACGGCTACGACGCCTCCGGCAACGAGCCGGCGGCCCTGCTGTACAAGAACGGGTTCAACTGGATAGAGGGCGAGAGCATCCACTGGACGGGGAGCCTTGAGATTGATCCGTTCGACCCCAAGCGTGTTTGGGCGACGTCGGGGAACGGTATTTACATGGCGGATGATTTCAAGCCCGGCGAGCAGTTTCGTTTCAACTTCATGGTGCGTGGGATTGAGGAGACCGTGCCGCTTGATGTGATTAGCATACCCGGCGGCCCGCTCATCACGGTTATCATGGACTACGATGGGTTTGTGCACCACGACATAACGAAGCCCGTTTTGGGCAGCCGGCACGATCCGCGGATAGGGAACACCCACGGCCTCGATTTTGCCAAGCTGAGGCCCAATGTAGTGGTAAAGGTGGGCGGGGACGACAAGCAGGCGAGCCATGACGATTACCGCTTCCCGCTGCACTACTCGCAGGATACCGGCCGCACTTGGACTAAGTTTGGTACGCATCCCGGCCCCGGCCAGAACTATGCCGGCAAGATAGCGGTGTCGTCGGATGGTCGTGTGGTCGTTTGGGCGCCGCAGGAGCGCGGTGTGCTCCATCGTACCTCCGACTGGGGCGCCACTTGGACGCAGGCCGCGACAAGTTTGTACCGCAATCCGTTCCCCCATGCCGATCCTGTAGATCCGGCGGTGTTCTACGCGTTTGGCCGCGGCGTACACAGGAGCAACGATACCGGCAAGACGTTTACCCAGGTGACTACCACAGTAACCGGCCCGCACGGCAGCCGCGAACCCGACTGGACAAACGACATGCGGTTGACGCCGGGCGTCAAGGGGCATATTTGGATAGTCGGCCATGCGTGGGACGGTGTCAACGGCGGCTATTTGACGCGGTCGACTGACGGCGGGGTGACGTTCCACGACGTAGACCCGGCAATAGACGCGAAGTACACGCAGCGCATACAGCACGCCGAGGCGGTAGGCTTCGGCAAGGCGGCGCCAGGCGAGGACTATCCGGCGATATACATCTACGGGACGATAGGCGGGGTAAGAGGGATATGGCAGTCTATAGACGAGGCAAAGAGCTGGACGCGGATAGACGACGAGAAGCACGCGTTCGGCGCGCTGGCCAACGGCAACTTCGTCCGCGGCGATATGAACACTTTCGGCGTGGTGTACAGGTCAACGGCGGGCCGCGGGATAGCGGCGCGTATGCCGGCGAGCTGGCTTGACGACCAAACGTCTTCCGTCCGTCAAAAGGTGACAGTGAAAAGCCGTTTGTCTCCGCACGTCAGGCTGCGCGGAGAGGTGTTGACGCTAACGCCGCCTAACGGTAATGCTTTTACCGTCAACGTATACGATTTAAAGGGCCGCCGGCTCTTCAATAAGACGTACACGTCGTCGGTGACTTTAAGATCAGGCGACATGGTAAGATCAAAAGGAAGTTACATAGTGACGGTGCGCAACGCCGCGAAGGAAACTGTCTTCAGCGGCAAGCTTGCTGTCATCAAAAATTAAGGAACTGTTGTCATTATGCAGACAAAAATTAAAATCGTTATGTTGGCGCTGTTGTTAACACTAACAACGGCACTCCCGTCCGGCGCTTCCGAGCCCGAGGATTCCGATTTGCCTGCGGCCGCCGCATCGCCGGCAGCAGCGCCGGCGCAGGGGCCCGTGTTCAGGGATACGATTACATCGATGCATGCGCGAAGGCCGCCGCCCAAAGATTTGACGCCGCCGGCGCCCAGATCCCAGCCAAGCGGCTCTCAGCCCGTCGCCCACGACTCGCTGCTGTTCACCATCACACTGTCGCACGACTCGGCCAGCATCTTCCACTCCAACTGGACCGACAACATCCGCAACTCGCTGGCAGGTCCCGTCTTCATGGCCAACAACACGATGCTCTTCCACTCGAAGAACGGCTACGCCCTCTACAACATGCAGGGCAAGCTGCTCGAAG
>Ga0123356_10000855_pt1 | contig 33880 bp, 29 predicted proteins | sample TergutEmb28metaG_2_FD_92546 | JGI IMG/M metagenome (GOLD analysis project Ga0123356, IMG submission 92546) | Embiratermes neotenicus P3 segment gut microbial communities from Petit-Saut dam, French Guiana - Emb289 P3 | ecosystem: Host-associated > Arthropoda: Insects > Digestive system > Gut ...
CGGCGGCTATAATTTTACCTACTACTGCAAAGTAACAAATAAAAACGGTTCCTGCCAAGCCGCCGCCGTTTCATCGGCAAGCGCGTCGCTGTTGACGCTTATTATCCCCGACTATGTTCCCGAACCCCCGCACATCATAACGCACCCAAAGAACCGGACGATTAAAATAGGCGGAAGCACAACATTCAGCATTGAAGCGGAAGGAGAGGGGCTGTATTATGAGTGGCAGTACCGCGAAAGCGACGGCGCATACTGGCAGCCTGTGCCGAACGGTTACGGTCACAGCGGCGAGGGAACCCCTACGCTGACATTAACGGATATAGACAGCGTATATGACGGTGTTTTTTACCGCTGTGAAGTATACTCTTACGGTATAATAGTCCATTCTGACCAAGCGAAGCTCACGTTAATTGAGCCATTGCCCACGCCGGAATTGGCAACTACTCCCATAATAAACCAACAGCCCGCAGACCGAAGCGTTCCGGCGGGGCGAAGCACCTCGTTTTATGTGGACGCTTCGATCAGCAGGGGTTATCAGTGGCAGGTTCTCAGCGCGGGCAGCGCGGAGTGGAAGAATGTGGCGGACGGCGGCATATACTCCGGCGCAGCCACCGACACGCTGAAACTCAGCAAGCCTTCCATTGACTATAACGGCTGTCAGTACCGCTGTGTGGTTTCGGGCATACCGGGTGTGATTTCCACCCCGACCGTAACCTCAAACGCCGCTAAACTGACGGTGACGGAGGCGATTCCCATCATGAAACATGGCGAGGTCGTGATCAGCGGCACGTCGGGCATGACTCTCGAACTGGGCTACGCGGCGACCTCGACTGAGGCATATGACATAAAAAGCAAAGGCACAGCAACGGTAACAAAAACAAGCGGAGACGCTAAAATCACATGGAATAACGGCACAAAGAAATTGGATATAGCTGCGGGACTCGCGCAAGGTACATACCCCGTCGTGCTGACGGCGGCGAGCGGTTCCGATACTGCGGAGTTTACCTTTACGCTCACCGTAACGGACGCGCTCGAACAGCCCGACATCAGCGGCACGTCGGGCATGACGCTTGAACCGGGCTACGAAGCGACCTCGACTGACCCGCTGACGATTACAGGCGCCCCGGCTCCCGCGGTAACAAAAACAAGCGGAAACGATAAAATCACATGGAACAACGGCACAAAGAAAATTGATATTGCGGCGGGGCTTGCAAAGGGTAATTATGTCGTTGTATTAAAGGCAGTCAACATCGCGGGCGAAACGGAATTTGCCTTTACGCTCACGGTGGCAGACCCGCCGCTTTCGGAAGAAGAAGGAGAAGAAGAGACGGCGGCGGACCCGTCGCTCTCGGAAGAAGATGGAGAAGAACCGTCCGGCTCTATGTCAAACTTCCGCAAGTTGAGGAATTACACGCCCGGAATGTTTACCGACGTGGACGAATATTCGTGGTACGGCTATTATCAAGGCAAGGTAATATGCAACGCCTACGAGTACGGGCTTATGCAGGGCAACAGCGCGACCACCTTTAACCCAACGGGGAATATCACCATTGCCGAAGCTATAACGGTAGCCGCGCGGGTACACAGTATCTACTCGACGGGCGCGGATAATTTCACGCCGGGCGAACCGTGGTACAAAGTGTATGTTGATTACGCGATCACCAACAAAATTATCGCCGCGAATGATTTCACCGATTACAGCCGCGCGGCGACCCGCGCGGAAATGGCGTATATTTTCTCGCGTTCCGTTCCCGAATCTGAACTTGCACCGCAGAACACCGTAAATTCCCTGCCCGACGTGAACAGCGGCACGCCGTATTACAACGCAATAATCATGCTGTACAAGGCGGGCGTTTTGGCGGGCAACGACGACGCGGGCACGTTCCACCCCGGCAATAACATCACCCGCGCGGAAGCGGCGGCAATCATCAGCCGCGTTATACTTCCGGCGACGCGGATAAACGGCAAGACGTTTGGAAAATGAAAATAAAGCAAAACTGTAAAAATTCGAAATGATTTTCGGCAATTAAGGGGCTATGGATTTATATGTTATCCATAACCCCTTACAGCCGGTGCGTTTGTTGATTCGATTTGAGATGTCAGTCAAACTATTTTAACGTGAGTTCGACAACAGAAATGGCGGAAAATGACGGAAAAATGGGGCTTTTCTTAGCCTCCCTTGCTAAAGGGAGGGGGACCGCCGCGGCGGTGGGGGGATTGGAGCCTGATGCCGCAAAAGAAATTTTACTTACGCAGCAATACAAAAACACAACCTGAACCTCGCGTCAAACGCCCGGTAATTTTATAAAAAGTCGATAAAAAGAAATATGTTTACGGCGTGATTTCATTCGTGACCAACCGCGCAGAATCAGATTTTGAATCCCACCACCGCTGCGGCGGTCCCCCTCCCTTTAGCAAGGGAGGCAAGGAAAACCTCCAAAAACGCGGTTGACAAACGCCGCAAATAGTGATACAATGTATCCGAAGTCAAAACAATATAATGAGGGGTATTCTATGAAAAAAATGAAAATATTTGTATCGGCGCTCTTGTGCGTTGTTTTTGTTCTGGCGCTTTTTGCCGCTTGCAGCAAAGACGAACCAAAACCGGACGAAAAAACCCCGGCCCCGGAAGGTGAAGTTGATTCCGGGACGCCGTCAGAGGCAAAAGATCCCGACGCTCCGGATGTTCCGGCAGATGCGGACTTCGGCGGCAAGACGTTTAGCTGCCTCACATACAAAGGGTGGGGCGGCGACAATATAGGCAAAGATATCGGCGCCGAAGAGCTGACCGGAGACCCCATAGACGACGCGGCGTTTGACAGAAGGGCGAAAATCGAGCAGTTGTACAACTGCCAAATCAAAGCGGTAAGCGGTGACGACCACAATGCAGCCGTCGAGCAGTACCGCACATCCATTCTCGCGGGCGACGGCTCGTATGATTTCGCGATGACGCCCTGCGCGAATTTCACATCGCTTCTCTCGGGCAGTTATCTGATGGAATTGTCGGAGCTGACTTATCTGAATATGGACAAACCCTACTGGGATAAAAATTTTTACGACTCCATGGCGATCCTGGGCAAAAATTTCGCGGCAAGCGGGGATATATCCAGAAGAAGGCTCGAATGCGTGTGGATTATGGCCTTCAACAAAAAAATGATAGCGGACAACAGTTTCGAATCGCCGTATGAGTTGGTCAAAAACGGCCAGTGGACCTTTGACAAAATGCTCGAAATGGCCAAACGGGTAGCAAAAGATTTGGACGGCGACGGAAAAATGACCGAAAGCGACTTGTACGGCCTGAATTATACGGGCGACACGATCATGGGCCTTATCAACTGCAGCGGGGTGAAAATAGCAGAGCTCAACAGCGAAGGCGTCCCCGAGCTGACCATCGGAAAAGACAACAACTTGTCAAAACTGATAAAAATATATGAAGAAACCAGAAACGACGAGTTTTGCATCGACACCCTGTTTCGTTTCTGGCTCAACGACACGTTTATTTTTTCCGAAAACCGCTGTTTGTTTCTGGCATGCGCCACGCACAATATAGGCTCCGCGGAAGGCGAAAGCTCGCTTCGGAATATGGATGTGGATTTCGGGATAATCCCGTATCCGAAATGGGATTTGTCCTATGATGGCTACACCCCGTATACGGCGGGAAATTACCACCCTGTGCTGAGCGTGCCGAAGACCAACCCGGATCCCGGCGGCACGGCCGTAATTCTGGAAGCGATGTCTTACGAGGGCATGAAAACGATCAAACCCGCGTTTTACGAGAGCCTTTTAAAGACAAAAACGATCAGGGACGAAGAATCCGCCGAAATGATAGACTATATTTTCGGCAATTTAAACTACGACGTCGGCAATATGTACAATTTCGGTGAAATCACCGGCACATTCGGTTACGGAATGTCGGCTAAAGACAATCGGAAGACAAATATAGTTTCGACAATCGAAAAAAATTCCGGCAAATGGGAGGCGGCAATCGACGCCATAGTCAAAGCGGTCGGGGAAAGCGACTGACCTTTATCAAACAAAAATTCCCACCGAGCGCGCCTGCGTTATGACTTCGCAGTCGGGCGATACCGTTTTCAGTTTTCCCGCCACCTCGGAAAGCGGCACCGCCACAATGGAATTTCCGCGGAGAGCGGCCATATGACCGAATTTTTTGTTTACAATCATCTCCCCCGCAGCCGCGCCGAGGCGCAGGCAGAGCACGCGGTCCGCCGCAGTGGGTTCGCCGCCCCTCTGGAAATGGCCGGGCGCCAAACACCGGACTTCTGAATTCAGCCGCTCGCTCAAAACGCCCGCGAGATGCGCCCCTGCGGTGACGGATATGTTTTTGCGTTCTTTTTTCGGCAGGGCGGCCTGTTCTTTTGACAGCGCGCCCTCCGCAATGGCTATGACGGAATAATTTTTCTTGTTTTTGAGTCTTTGCTCGATCACACTTTGCACATCATCGGCGCTGTAGGGTATTTCAGGCAGCAAAATAGCGTGCGCCCCGCCGGCCATCCCCGCATACAGCGCGATCCAGCCGGTTTTGTGCCCCATGAGCTCCACCACGAATATCCTGCCGTGCGAGGCGGCGGTGGTTTTGATGGAATCCAAAAATTCCGCCGCTTTCGCCACCGCGCTGTCAAACCCGAAAGAATAATCGGTGCCAAACAGGTCGTTGTCGATGGTTTTGGGCAGCGTCACCAAGTTCACCCCGCAGCCGCTGAGCGCCTCGGCGGTTTTGTGCGTGCCGTTCCCGCCCAGAATGACAAGGGCGTCAAAGTTCTCTTTTTGATAATTGTTTATCATCTTGGTCATTTTGTCCACATTGTCCTCGCCGGGGTCCCGCATCTTTTTGAAGGGCTGGCGGGAAGTCCCCAGAATTGTGCCGCCCTCGCGCAAAATGCCCGAAAAATCCTCCGGGCTCATTTCGCGCCATATGCCCTCGATGAGCCCGCGGTATCCGTCCTGTATCCCGTACAGCCGAAGATTTGGTATATGCGAGTAAAGCACCTTGGAGACGCCCTCCATGGCCGCGTTCAGCCCCTGGCAGTCCCCGCCGCTGGTGAGCATGCCTATTTTCATAATTTTTGACCATCCTTAAATTTTTACCCTTCGTTTGCCTCGCGGAAAGCCGCGATGGATTTTTCGAGGGTTTTTTGTACCTTGCTCTCGATTTTTTCGGTCACCGAGACGAATGTATTCGATTTCGCCGCGGCGAGACCCGCGTACTGGGCGCGCGCGTCGCCCATCCAGATCGAATCGCCCAGATCGAAGAATCTGTTTGCAATCAGCATATCGAGCATATCGCGCGATTCGTCGTCGCGCGTCGCCTTTTCCTGCACCACAAGGTCGTAATATTTCGGAATTACATTGAGGTAATACTCGCAGGCAAGCGCCTCCATCAGCGCGGAGGTCATATTCAAATCGCTGTTTGTAGTCGGGACGACCAACGGTATCAGGCCGGTAACCCTCGCAGCGTAGGGTTCGCCCGCCGCCTGCTCCTCATAAACGGGATAGGGTATTATGCCGTAATCGGCGTCCATCGCCCTGAGCGCCTGCACCGTGTACATGGAACTGCTGGCAAACAGCCCGTGGCCGTCCGCGAATATCCGCATGACAATCCCGATGGGGTGCCCCGACACGGAGCCCGCGTAATGGGGGATCTTATTGGTTATCACGTCAAATTCGACGTTGCCGCTGTGGGCGAAGTCGTACTGCTTGTCGAATATGTCAAAAAGCCTGGCATTTCCCGGCACGTTGAAATACGGCAGGTCAAACTCGTCCTTGGCGATCAGCGGTATCCGGTTGGCATACCAGAACGACGGATAGTAATAATCCGTGGAAACTATCACCCCGTACCGGTCGGCGTCGGTGTACGCGCCGTCGCCGTCGAGATCCTTTGTGACCGAGCGGCCGAGATCGTACATTTTGTCCATCGTCCATTTGCCGCCGGTCACCAAATTGTGTATATTTTCGATGCCCTCATTTTGCACCACTTCCTTGTTGTAGACCAGAAAACACATATAGTCCAAAGCGCCCATCATGTTCGCCCCGGAGGCGAAATACAGCACCCCTTCGATGGAAAGCGCCTCGTTTATGAATTTGTCCCAGTACGGCTTGGACAGGTCTGTATTTTTGAGTTCGCTCATGCTGCAAAAATATTTGCCGCTCATGGCGAGATCCGTCGCGAGCCGGTCGACCATCAGCACCATGTCGTATGCGTCTTCGCCGGCCTTCACCGCGTTTCTCAGCATGGCGGGCGCCTCGTGATATCTTCCCTTGACGATTTCTGTGAGCTGTACGTTAAACCTCTCTTCGACTCTCTTGTTGGCGGTGTAGATGGAGTCGTTTAAGATATCGCCGTTTTGCTCCTCGGGGGCGATGATCGTGTGTTCCCCGCCCTCTTCGGGCCAGGTGAGCGTCCGGAAAGTATACCCCCCGAAATCCATATCCGGCAAATCGTCCGACACGACCAAAGGCTCCGTGACGGCCTCGGGCCCGCCGGCGTCGCCGGTGACTTTTTCGGAATCGTTTGAAACTTTGTCTGAATTGCAGGAAACCGCCAAACAAAAAACGAGAATTAAAAACAATAACAGCGCGGTTTTTCTAATCATTGCACTTTGCTTCCTTTCTATCAACTCTAAACTCTATCAACTCTATCAACTCTGTTTATTTCCACATCCATTTGCCTTCGCCGATGACTTCGCGTACCGCTTTGACAAAGTTTTTGACGGCGTCAAGGTTTCCCGACACCGTTTCGACGTCTTTTAACGTGACGTCGATGTGGTTTTTGTTTTCCCCCGCAAGCCCGAAGGCTTCGCGCGCCGCTTTTTTTACGCGTTTTGCGTCGAAGTCCACCGCTGCCATATCGGTCGGCGAGGGCCGCCAGGACAAAACATAGCCGCTTCCAAGCAGCTGCGAGCACTCCCGGAGATTTGCCCACGGGGTGACGGCCACGCGCCGCAAATTTTTCAGCTCGCGTTTGAGTATCGGGAATTTACGCGTCATGTCCTCGCAGCAGCCGTATGACAAAAGCCCGTATCTGCCGTATACCGGCTTTTGGTAATTCAATATGAATTCTTCCCACATCTCGGGCGAGACGACGGCGGTTTCCTGAGAGGCGCAGAATGCCCAGAGCTGACTGCGGGTCACGGAAGCCGGAGCAAGGGAGGGCCGCGGCAGCTCATTTGAGTAGGGCATCGCTTGGTTTTCCTGGGAAAAAAGGGAAAAATCCCCCGCCGCTTCGGCTGTATTTTGAACTTCGGCGACGCCGGCGCCCATAAATCCCGTTATTTTATGCAGCCAGCCGGGGCGGTCCGCCATGGCCCACATCATCCCTTCCAACCCCACAATATATGCGAGATCGGTCGATATATCCGCGTTCCAATGGGTATATACGGGCGAGCGGTCGACGGCCACGGGCATTATGCCCTGTAATATTTCGCTCGTTTTTTCGAATATTTCGTTTGTTTTCGCTTCGTCTATGCTGTGGACGGGTTTTACGAATTTTCCGATGTCTTCATCTTTTTTAATCGGGGGATTGAAGATAAAAGCCCCGGGTTTGCCCCCGGTATTTTCCGGGCGGGTGACGCTTATCGGAAATCCCCATTTGCCGTCTTTCGGGTATGAAAAGGCGGCACGCACCGTATACCAGGGCTCAAATATGCTGTCGTCCTCCAGCGAATACCGGTACAATATGTCCAAAAAGTGCCGTTCCATCCCGCGCATTTGGGCGCTTTCGCATTTTAAATCTCTCAGCTCCGGGATTTCGGCGGCGGCATAAGCCCTGACATATATCGGCGGAGGAGTCAAAACAAGGGAATTGTGGTCGCTCCAGAGATTCCGGCGCCGCTCCATTTCGCCGGATGCGGATATTTCATATACCCTGTCCGCCAGCGAGCGGACATAATTTTTTTCATCCATACAAAAAATAACCCCCCTGTCTTTTTTGCTTTTAGATCAAAACTGCGTATGCTTGAAGATATAATCATATAATTCGCCGGTTTTTATTCTGACCTGCTCCATCGAATCCCTGTCTCTGACCGTGACCGAGCCGTCGTTTTCGGTTTCGAAATCCGCCGTCACGCAAAACGGCGTGCCGATTTCGTCCTGCCTTCTGTACCTTTTGCCGATCGAACCCGCATCGTCGTAATCGACTGTAAAATGCTTGGACAACTGCTCATATATATTCTGCGCGGTTCCGGCGAGTTTTTTCGAGAGCGGCAAAACGGCGGCTTTGACCGGCGCGACTGCGGGGTGCAGCCTCAAGACGACCCTTGTGTCGCCTTCGGCCACTTCTTGCTCGTCGTAGGCGTCGCACAGCAGAATAAGGCAGGTGCGCTCCACGCCGAGCGAGGGTTCGACCACATAGGGCATGAATTTTTCGCCCGCGTCGGGGTTGCTGTACTCCAAATTTTCGCCCGAAGCCATCGTATGCTGCCCAAGGTCAAAATCCGTCCGGTTGGCGATCCCCATGAGCTCCCCCCAGCCAAAGGGGAACAGGTACTCAAAATCCGTGGTCGCATTGGAATAATGCGACAGCTCCTCTTTTTCATGGTCCCTCAACCTGAGGTGTTCCTCCTTTATGCCGAGGCCCAAAAAAAAGTTTTTGTAGGCGTTCTTCCAGTATTCGAACCATTCCAGATCTGTTCCCGGCTTGCAGAAGAACTCAAGCTCCATCTGCTCGAACTCGCGGGTCCTGAATATGAAATTGCCGGGGGTAATCTCGTTTCGAAACGCTTTGCCGATCTGGGCCACTCCGAAGGGGATCTTTCTTCTGGTGGTGCGCTGTATGTTTTTGAAGTTTATGAAAATCCCCTGGGCGGTTTCGGGCCTCAGGTACACCTCGGTCAAAGAGTCCTCGGTGACCCCCTGAAAGGTCTTGAACATCATGTTGAATTTGCGTATATCGGTGAAGTCGGACTTGCCGCAATGGGGGCAGCACACTTTTTTTTCTTTGATATATTCCGTCATTTCCTCGTTTTTCATCCCCTCGACTTTTAGGGGGATACCGCTCTCTTTGGCCCAGTCCTCGAGCAGTTTATCGGCCCTGTGCCGCATTTTGCAGCCTTTGCAGTCGATTAAGGGGTCGTTGAAGTTCACCACGTGCCCCGAAGCCGACCAGACCTGCGGGTTTAACAGTATCGAAGAATCGAGCCCCACGTTATACTTCGATTCCTGCACGAATTTTTTCCACCACGCTTTTTTGACGTTGTTTTTGAACTCGACTCCCAGCGGGCCGTAATCCCATGTATTGGCGAGCCCGCCGTATATCTCCGAGCCCGCGTAGATATATCCCCTGTTTTTGCACAGCGCCACAAGTTTGTCCATAGTCAGTTTATTGCCATTTTCCGGCTGCATTTCGGATTCTCCTTTATATACTTTGTATAATATAATAGAAATTTTATTCGCCGTCTTTGATCGGATTCAGGTTTTCATCGATTCCAAGCCCGTAATCTTCGTCGTCGTCGAACGCCGACCCGTAGTCGTTGTCATAAAAGGCGTCGGTTTCCCGGAGCTTTTTCTGGCAGTGGCTTTCGTGTTTGCAGGAGAGCAGAAGACATGCCGAAGCAACGCTTCCGGCCGCGAAAATCGCTATTACCGCCTTCGGTATGCTTTTTTTCTGTACGGACAAAACAACTATCACCGCCGCTAACATCAGCGATTGCACAAACAGCGCCGTTCCGACGAAAAGTTTGAAGTTTTTGATTTTTTTCATTGTGAGGTATCCTTTCCTTAAATTAATTAATTTGTATATATTTATTTTTATTTTTTACTCAGGTATGCCTTTATAAAGCCGTCCAATTCGCCGTCCATCACCGCCGCGACGTTGGCGTTTTCGTGGCCTGTGCGCTTGTCGGTGACCAAGGTATAGGGCATGAACACATAAGAGCGGATCTGGGACCCCCATTCGATATTGGCCTTTTCGCCCTTTATATCGTCGATTTTTTCCAAGTGCTCCCTTTCCTTTATCTCCAAAAGCCGGCTTTTGAGCAGCTTCATCGCCGTTTCCCTGTTTTGGCCCTGGCTGCGCTCGCTCTGGCAGCCGACGGTTATCCCCGTGGGCAGATGAACTATCCTGACCGCGGAATCGGTCTTGTTTACGTGCTGGCCCCCCGCTCCGCTCGCCCTGTGCGCGTCGATTCTTATGTCCTCCGGTTTTATTTCTATTTTGGTGTATTCCTCATCGTCGATTTCGGGTATCACCTCAACTGAGGCAAACGACGTCATGCGTTTTCCGGCGGAATTGAAGGGCGATATGCGGACAAGGCGGTGGACTCCGTTTTCCCCTTTGAGATAGCCGAAGGCGTTTTCCCCGGAGACGGAGAAAGTCACCGATTTTATCCCCGCCCCGTCCCCTTCGAGATAATCGAGTGTTTTCAGCTTATACCTGTGGCTTTCGGCGTAGCGCATATACATCCGGTACAGCATTTCCGCCCAGTCCTGCGCCTCGGTTCCCCCCGCCCCGGGGTGGATCGATATGATGGCGTTATTGGCGTCGTACTCTCCGTCCAGAAGCATTTTCAGCTCCAGGCCGGCAAACTGCGCCTTTATATCCGAGCTGTCCTGCAAAATCTCCGCAGTCAGGCTTTCGTCGTTTTCCGCAATCGCCATAACGGCGAGCTCGTAAGCCGACTTCGCGAAATCTTCGAGATTTCTGAACTCCTTGATCTTTTCCGACAGGAGCTTCGATTTTTTCAACACCTCATTGGCTTCGGCGATCTCGTCCCAGAATCCGTCGGAATTTATTTTGTCGGCGTACTGTTTTTGTTCTTTCTCGGTTTCTTCTATTTTTATGTTTTTGCCGAGTTCTTCAATCTGCGAAATCAAATCGGCGAGTTCTTTTTTTGTTTCTTCCAATTGTATTATCATTGTGTTTTATACTCCGCTGTACGCGCAAAATCCCCCATCCACCGGGATGACCGCGCCGTTGACAAAGCCCGAGGCCTCGGGGCAGCAAAGCCAGAGCAGAGTGCCGAGTAACTCTTTCGGCTCCCCGAATCTCCCCATGGGGGTGCCCGCCAGAATCTTGCCTGTCCGCGGCGTCGGGTTTCCCTCCTTGTCAAACAGCAGGCTTCTGTTTTGCTCGGAGAGGAAAAATCCGGGAGCTATCGCATTTACCCTTATGCCCGCCTTTGAAAAATGCACCGCGAGCCACTGCGTAAAATTCGAAACCGCCGCTTTCGCCGCCGAATACGCCGGGATTTTGGTCAGGGGCACATACGCGTTCAGACTCGATATGTTTATAACGGAGCAGCCGGGCCTGTTTATCATGTCCCGGGCGAATACCTGCGTTGACAAAAGCGCCCCCGTGAAATTCAAATCGAACACATATTTTATGCTTTCCGGCATCAAATCAAAGAAAGTCAGAATATCCAAGGTTTCCAAATCCCCGTCAAAAAAGTATTCTTTGGTCGTGGTGCCCTCCGGGCGGTTTCCCCCCGCCCCGTTGATCAATATGTCGCAGGGCCCGAATTTTTCGGCGACAATGTTTTTCGCCTCTTTCAGCCTTTCGGGGTCCAAAACGTCGCACTGCACGGCGAGCGCTTTTCCCTGGCCGCTGTTATTTATCTTTTCGGCGACTTTTTTCGCGTTGTCGCGCTTTAAGTATATGAGCGCCACATTCGCCCCGCACTCCGCGAGCCCGTACGCGAACTCGGAGCACAGCACCCCGCCCCCTCCGGTTATAACGACGGTTTTGTTTGTCAGGTCTATTTTAAAAGGCAGCATATTTTTACCTCCCATTTCCCGTTAATAATTGATTGGAATTTTAACCTCACCATCGCCGTCATTGGAAATTTCCATCGGGTCGGAAACAGATACTCCATCTTTTTCGATATGGAAAGAGCCGTTTCCCGATATAAACAGAGCGTCCCCGTCACGCCTTATCGTAAATACGCCTTCTGAACTCCCTATGACCGTGACGTCGAAACTTTCGTCATTTGTAAAATAACTGACAGTGAAGTTATTACCCGCTTCCGATTCGATCTTTACCGCGTCGCCGTCGGCGATTCCGGCGGAAATGGTCGCGGATGCGTCGTCGGTGGTTATGTCGCACAAGATATCCCCGTTGCAAAGCGATACGCTGAATTCTCCCGAACCGCCGCCCGATTCGACCACGTATGAATCTTCGGGCGCCTTGTATACGATACCTTCGGGCCTTGGGCCATCCGGCATCAAACCGAGCGAAACCATTTCATATGCCCCGTCTATTTCCGTTATCGGAACGCCCGCTATGTTGGCGATCTCTGCGGTTTTGTGATTCACGGCTATACTCAACCCGGCGCCTTTTTTATCTCCATTCAAGGCTTTATTCACGGCGTCGTCTATGGTCTGCATGGGTATAAAAGTAATAGAATCGGTGATATTGTTCGACCCAAATGTAAGTCCCGGCCATAACTCGTAATCCCAAGCTCCGGTTGTCGTGTTTATGTATAGAAAGCGTTCCTCGTCCGGCCAGTTGTTGTCATATATCGATAATACGACGATATTGCCTTTGTCCGTAACCTTGTCCGTCACTTTGTACGGCACAACCGCGTGCCCGCCTTCGAATAGTCTCCTAACCGCTAAAATAACCCCGCCTTTCCCGGTCTTTTGAAAATCCCGGACAGCCTGTATCAACTCATTTTTCTTGTTTGTATTTTTACTGGAAACTTCTGATACGGCATTGAGCCGCTGTGAAATCTGATATCTTTCGAGCAGCTCTGTCACGTCGCTGTTTTTGTCTTTCGGCGCGGCCACATCGTGGATGTTTGCCGCCTTCGGCGAATATTTCTCTAGATCCAATATCGAATTGAAAAAGAGCAAATCGGTCGATGAAAATCCGAAACAGGACCCGCCCCATGGGGAATCATTATTATGCCAAAAACTCGCGTCGCTGGGCGAATATAATTCAAGATATCGTTCCATCGGTATCTTATGGCCCTTATCGTATCCGAAAGAAGCAAACGCATTTTTAAAAGGGTAATTGTCCCTTCCCATCACATAGAGCGCCGGCGCCGCGGCGGAAACCGTGTACGCGAAGGAGGCGACGGCGCTGTCTTCCATGTCCGGTTTTACCGCTATCGCTTTGATTGTGATTGTTTCCGTCACCGTGATCGGAGCCGTATATTTGGAACTTGAAGCCGTCGGAGCCGAGCCGTTTGTGGTGTAGTATATCGCCGCGCCGGGCGTCGCGCTCGTTATCGTGACTTTTGCGCCGCTTGCTATTTCGCCCGCGGCCGGATCGGCCGTCGGCGCTTTGACCTGCTCCACTTTTTCCAAAACAGCCATTTTGTCCATGATTTTTTTGGGGCTGTGCCTGTCTTCGGTCGTGCCGTCGCCGAGCCCCCCGTTCCAGTTCCATCCCCAGACCCACAGACTGCCGTCGTTTTTGACCGCCATTGTGTGATTCCAGCCCGCCGAAACATGGGCCGCGTTGTCCATGATTTTGACGGGGGCGGGCTTGTCCTTGGTCGTGTTGTCGCCTACCCCCCCGGACCAGTTATGCCCCCAGGCCCACAGGCTGCCGCCGCTCTTTATCGCCGCCGCGTGAGTGTCGCCCGCCGAAACCCAAATCACGTCGTCCATGATTTTGACGGGGGTGAGCTTGTCCTTGGTCGTGTTGTCGCCTACTTGCCCGTAATTGTTATATCCCCAGGCCCACAGGCTGCCGTCGCTCTTTATCGCCGCCGCGTACCCGCTGCCCGCCGAAACCCAAATCACGTCGTCCATGATTTTCACGGGGGTGAGCTTGTCCTTGGTCGTGCCGTCGCCGAGCTGCCCGTATTTGTTATATCCCCAGGCCCACAAGCTGCCGTCGCTCTTTATCGCCGCCGTATATCCGCTGCCCGCCGAAACCTGATTGGCCTTGTCCATGATTTTAGTCGGGGTGAGTTTGTCTTTGGTCGTGTTGTCGCCTATTTGCCCGTAATTGTTATATCCCCAGGCCCACAGGCTGCCGTCGCTCTTTATCGCCGCCGTGTGGGACAGTCCCGCCGAAACCTGAATCACGTCGTCCATGATTTTGACGGGGGTGAGTTTGTCCTTGGTCGTGCCGTCGCCGAGCTGTCCGTAATTGTTATATCCCCAGGCCCACAGGCTGCCGTCGCTCTTTATCGCCGCCGTGTGGGACCATCCCGCCGAAACCCAAATCACGTCGTCCATGATTTTTTTCGGGGTGTCCTTATCTTCGGTCGTGCCGTCGCCGAGCTGGCCGCGCCCGTTGGTTCCCCAGGCCCACAAAGCGCCGTCGCTGTCTATCGCCGTTGTGTGCCAGCCGCCCGCGCTGATTGTGGAATAGGCGTCGCTTATGGCTTTTGCCGGAACCGTACCAAAGGTGAACAGCGTCAAAATGAGAGCGAATGCGAGTGCGAGACTTACGAGCTTTTTCGTCGTTTTTGGTTTTTGCATGGATCGATTCCCCCTTTAAATATTTTCAAAATTCACAAACTCCAAAATTTCTCCCGGTGTGTCCGCGATTTTTTTTGCCCCCGCCTCGAGCAAAACGCCCGCCTGCCGGTAGCCCCAGCTGACACCGAGCGGAAACATGCCGGCATTCTGCGCGGTCTTCATGTCGATGTCCGAATCGCCGATATACAGGATTTCGCCCGGGTTTAGTTTCATCCTGTCCGCCAGGTAAAGCGCCGAATCCGGCTCGGGCTTGTGCGGGAACTTCGCGCTCCCGCCCAGGATTTCGGCAAAACAATCCCCGGGCAACAAAGACGTCACGATTTTTTTTGTCATGTCGTCCTGCTTGTTGGACAAAACGCACATTTTAACGCCCCCTGCCATAAGGGCGGCGACCAACTCCGCGATTCCGCCGTAGAGGCGGGTTTTTTCAAGGCAGCGCCCCGCGTAAAATTCTTTGTACCTATGCAGCGCTTCGTCCAGAAATTCGCCGTAGTCCGCGTTTTTTTTGATCTTTTCGGGCAGGCAGCCATCCAAAAACGCGCGGGCCCCGTTGTTTATATGCCTGAGTATTTCGCCGCGGCTCATCGCTTCAAAACCATAGCTTTCAAGCGTCATGTTTATCGCCTCGGCCAAATCGTCGCCCGTATCGGCGAGCGTACCGTCCAGATCGAATATAATACCGCAAAATTTCATCTGTGTTTACTTGTCCAGTCCGAGTTTGCCGAGTTTCTGCGTCAAGAAGTCCTTTGCGAGCTTTATATCCGCTTCGGGGTCGTCGCCCACTTCGCGCTCAATCGTCAAAAAGCCCCCATACCCGATTTTGTCGAGGGCGGCTAAGTAATTGTCCCAGTCGACCCCGCCTTTTCCAAGGGGCAGTTCTTCCCAGCCTTCGTGGTCGCCGATCATTATCCCGTCTTTGGCGTGGGTGTGGACTATGTATTTTTTGAGCGTTTCGACGCCTTTTACCGGGTCGTCCGCAACGCACATGACGAGGTTCGCCGGGTCAAAGTTGACCCTGACCCCCATGGCGCCGAGCGAATCCAAAAATCCCCCGAGAAGCGCGGCGGGCTCCGGCCCCGTCTCGACGGCGAAGGCCGAACCTATGGAATCCGCATAGACGGCGAGCTCCCTGCACGCCTTGCGCATGGTGTCCTTTTTTTCGTTTTCCGCTTCGGGAACCGTGCCGATGTGCGTGGTGACTATATCGCATTCGAGTTCTTTCGCCAGGTCCAAAACCCTTTTGGAATTTTCCACTTTTTTTATGTTCTCCGTTCCGTCCTCAAACCCGTGGCCGCCGAAATCCCCGCATATGGCCGAAAAAATCAGCCCGTTTGATTTCACTATGTCCAAAACCTCTTTTATCTTCGCCTTGTCCATAGCGTCGAATCTAAGCGCCCCGAAGGTGGCGTATGCCTGTATCCCCTGCGCCCCCAGAAGCGCCGCTTTTTTCACCCCTTCGGTAAAGGCCCGCATGGGGCTGTCGGACTTGGTCTCCGAATCGATCGAACTCGCCTTGAAAGATTCAACCATAACTCCTATTTTCATAATCTGCTTTCTCCTTAAAATATATTATATTGATTTTGACATTTCGTCTATCGTGCGGCTGAAATACGGCAAAAAGTTTTCCATGAAATATTTCAGCTCGTCGAGGCCGCTTGAGGCAAGCGTCTTGTATATTTCTTCTTTGGCCCTTGAAAATTCATGGTTGCCCGACTCGGTTTCCTCCGCGCATTTTATATAGGCGCAGAGCCTGTCCGCGGCTTTTACCACTTTGTATTCGATGGAATCGGGGGAATCGGGGCCGGCTTCATGCAGTATGAATTTCGCGTAATTTTCCCGCAGTTCCTTTGGCAGCGAGGCCAAAAGGTTTTTTTCGGCTTCACGCTCTATGGATTTGTATGTCTTTTTCATTTCCTTTGTATGATATTTGACCGGCGAAGGCATATCCCCGGTGAATATTTCGGAAACATCGTGATATACGGCCGAAAGCGCGATTTCGGCGGGGTTGTATGTCCTGTTGAAATACGTCACGCCGATCTCCGCGAGCGCGTGGGCGATTATGGCCGTCTCCAACGAATGCTCCGAGAGGTTTTCGGTCCTGAAACTGCGCATCAGTCCCCAGCGGTTTATGTATTTCAACCTGAACAGCAGCGCGAAAAACATCTTAGATTTTCCCCTATATAAACATATTCTCGACGATGAGGCCTTCTTTGGCCCCCTGTCTGCCTTTTACCAGCACAAGGCTGGCTTTTTTATTTTTTCCCGCGTATATGAACTTGATTTTTTTGGGGGTTATTTTGTATTCGGCCATTGCGGAAACAAGGCTCAAAAATCTGTCCGGGCGGTATACGACATAGAAGTCGCCGCCGTTTTTTAACAGCCTGGCCGCCGATTTTGCCACGTCGGATATCGTGCATGAAATCTCGCGGCGGGATATGTTCTTGTAGTCCACCGCACTCAGCATCCCGCTTGAGCCGCCGTCCTCGGTGTATTTTATATACGGCGGGTTGGTGAAAACCATGTCGGCCGAGTGCGGCGGTATCTTCGTTTCGCCGAAGTACAGACTGTCGCACTCCTTCAAATCGCCGCAAATTATCTTTATCCTGTCTTCAAGCCCGTTGTATTGTACATTATACACCGCAAGCCTCGCGTATATATCCGAAATCTCGACTGCGTATATGCCCTCCGCCTTGCCGCGCCGCGCCAGCAGCAGCGAAATCACCCCGGAACCCGTCCCCAGTTCGACCGCCGTTTTATACGCTCCCATATGCTCCCCGCAGATAAAATCCGAGAGCGTCAGCGCGTCCGTGCCGAAGAGCAGCCCGTTTTTTAGCTGATACAGGGTCAGATCGTCGTTTATTTGATCTCTGCGCAAATTTTTTTCGTCGTTTAAATCCATACTTTCCCAAAACAAAGACAACGCCGGGAACAATTTTTTTTAAAACTTGTACAGCCCGGCGTTTTCGTTTGTCGGTTTTACGCGTTTTCCGGCTGCGCCGCGTCGACGGGGCACACCCCCGCGCACGCCCCGCATTCGGTGCATTTGTCTTTGTCTATCGTGTATTTGCCGTCCTCTTCCTTTATGCACTCGACCGGGCATTCGGATTCGCAGGCCCCGCAGGCCACGCATTCGTCGCTTATAATATACGCCATGTTCATTCCTCCGTTTTTGGTGATTTTTGGTAAAAATATTTTTACAATCCGATTATATCACATTGTAAAAAAAAAATCAATAGGGTTTTTGTAAAAATCTTTCTTCTTCGCTGAATATGCAGCCGCAGTATTTCTGCATATACAGCCCTCTCTCCTTAGCCGCTTTCTGCCCTTCCCTGAAATTCGGCCTGAAATCGCCGTAGAAAAAATTTGTCCCGTACTGCTTCGCGCATTTTTCGCCGGTTTCCTTTATCATTTCGTGGTTTTGGTAGGGGCTGACGAGCAAAGTGGATGAAAACGCGCCAAATCCGCCCTCTTTGGCCGCTTTCGCGGTTTCGCCGAGCCGTATATTGTAACAATAGCCGCAGCGCTGCTTTAAATTGCCCGTCACATTTCGCGCAAACTCCGACACAGTGTACCCGCCGCGGACGATGAGCTCCAAGTTGTTTTCCCGGGTATAGGCCGAAAGCGCGTCAAGCCTCGCCTTGTATTCGGTGTACGGGTGGATATTGGGGCCGTACCACAGGCAGCATATCTGCTCAAAATCTTTCAGCATGGGGAGAGTGCCGGCTGTGCACGGGGCGCAGCACGCGTGCAGCAAAAGTGTGTTTTTCATGATTTTTCTTGTTTTTTGTTTTTTTTGGCGAATAAGGTGCCCATTGCGAACCTCGGCAGCGTCATGTACCGCCCCAGGCGCGAAGGGCTTTTGAGCAGGTAGTACAGCCATTCGAGGTTTAGCTTGATAAAAATTTTCGGCGCGTATTTTTTGGCCCCCGCCAGTACGTCAATCGTACCGCCCAGCCCGAGCATCAGCTTGGAGTTTACCCGCTCAAAGTTGGAGTGTATCCACTGCTCCTGCGCGGGAAAGCCGAAACACACAAAAATCACGTCGGGCGAAAAAGCGTTTATCTTTTCGAGCACGGCTTCGTTTTCTTCGTTTTGTCTGTTGAAATAGCCGTTGTGAAACGATATTTCGATTTTCGGGTATTTTTCCCCCAGATTTTTGGCCGCGAGCTCCACCGTTTCCTGCCTTGAGCCCAAAAGAAACAATTTTTTGCCGGTCTCCCCGAGATAGTCGAGCACCCGCAGCGAGAGCTCGTAGCCCCCCACTTTCTGTTTCAGCGGCTCCTTTAAAATCTTCGAAGCCGAAACGACGCCCGCCCCGTCGGGGATGAGCATGTCGGCCCAGTTCAACAGCTCAAACAGTTTTCCGGTTTTGTCGTCTATGCACCGCTGCAGTATGTCCGCATTGGGGGTAAACACCGCGTGTTTTTTGCCGCTTATATATTCCTTCACGGCGTTCACGGCTTCTTCGAGGCTCACATTTGCGATTTTCGCGCCCCGCACATCTATTATGTCAAACATTCAAAAACCCCGCTATCGCCCCGCCTGCATCCGCCGCCCCGAAGATGCTCGACCCGGCGACTATCACGCGGGCCCCCGCTTCTTTTATTTTTTTCAGGTTTTCCAGATTCACCCCGCCGTCCACTTCGATGTCGAATGTATAGTTTTTTTCGGTTTTGATTTTGTATAGTTCCGCGATTTTACCCAGTGAGCCCTCTATAAACTTCTGCCCGCCGAAGCCCGGCTCCACGCTCATCACCAGCACCATGTCCAATTCGTCCAAAAACGGAAAAACCGCGGCAACCGGAGTGTTCGGCTTTATCGAAAGGGAGCATTTTTTGCCGCCGCTTTTTATCAGGGCCAGGGTCTGCCGTATTTCATCTTCGCCCTCGCAGGCCTCGCAGTGGAAAGTTATTATGTCCGCCCCCGCCGCGATAAAATCCGGTATGTATCTCATGGGGTTTATTATCATCAGATGGACGTCGAATACTATGCCGCAAACTTTGCGTATCGAGGCTATGACGGGCGCGCCGAAACTTATGTTTTTGACAAATACCCCGTCCATGACGTCCAAATGCAGGTAAGGGCACCCGGCGCCGTCCATGTACACTTTTTTTATTTCCGATTCAAGATTTGAAAAGTCGCTGGCCAGCAGCGAAGGAGCCAGAATAACCATGATATATTTTCCCTTTTCTAAAACAAAAAATCCGCATCGCCGGTGAGCATCGCGTATATTCCGCGATATACGGCATTCGGGTTTTCGGTGAATTTTCTCGAAATCAGCCCGGCGGTCGTCTTGTCTTTTATAAACAGCGAGACGCGGAGCATATCTTTGGCTTCCCCTGCCGGGTTTTTTTCCTTTATTTCGCATTCGAACCTGTACCCGTCCGCTTCCTCCCGGATCGAATGCGAAATGTCCGCCCCGGATTTTTTGAGATCCATGTAGCGGGAGGCGACCGCCGTTCCCTTGGTTTTCGAAGAAGGCGGGATCAGATGCCCCAGGTTTTCGGCGATTGCCTTCCCTCGGAAGGTTATACGGTAAATATCCGCTTCGACGGCTTCGACGTCGCCGGAGGCGGAGAGTTTCGAGAATATATCGGCGAAATCGAAATACCCCACATAACCGCTCTCATATGTCATATTGGCTATATCGTCGTAACAGAGCCCGTGGCCGACGAGGCTCATCAGGTAGAGCACAAATACTTTTATTTCGTTTTCACGGGTCAAATCGCCGCGCATATCAAGCTCCAAATCCTATGTTTTCTACAGCCCTATAATTTCATTTTCTATTTTTACGGTTTCGGCGTAAAATTCCTCGAAAGTGAGCCCGTCGGGCTTTCCTATCTCGGCGGTCAGATATCCGTCCCAGCCCACCCCTTTGAGCGCGGGGATTATCTTTTTGTAATTCACGTCTCCCTCGAGCAGATTCGGCCATGTGCCGCCGCTGTTGATCCCGGAATTGCGCTTGAAGTCCTTGATGTGTATGTGGCTGATCCTGGCGCCCAATATATCTATCCAGTATTCGGACCAGGAAAAAGCGACGGTGTTTCCCACGTCGTAATACGCCGAGATATAGTCGCAAGAAAGCCTGTCGATGAAATCCGCCATGTCGAACGGTGACAAAAAGAAGGTGTTCCACACGTTTTCAAGCCCCACCTTTATTTTGTACTCCTCTATGAGGCCTTTGGAACCTTCCAAAAAATCAAAGCAGTTTTTATAAGCCCCGGCTATCGAGATATCTTCGCCTATCCCCCCCGGAACGACCAAAATCCCCGAAGCGCCGAGCGCCTTCGCGCACTGCAATTGTTTTTCAAGCAGCTTTTTTGAGGAATCGCGGCTCTCTTTTGCAGCCGATCCCATATTCGAGCTCCACCAAAGCGACGTCGAAATGCTGACTACGGGGAGTTTGTTTTTGACGGACAGCGCCGCTATTTCGGACAGCTCCCCCTCCGTGGTCTCAAGGGTGAGCGAATGCGCCGAATTGCCGGCGGCGTCCACGTTGAGCTCTATGCCGTCGAAGCCGGCTTTTTTGATTTGAGAAAACATGTCCTCGAAGTTTGTCTTTGAATCCACGGACCACGCGTTAATCGATTTTTTCATTTTTTTAAATCTCCTTAAATGATTTTACTCAACCGCTTTTTTGCAGTATTCCTCAAAAATTTTCACATACATGCCATAGTCGGAAAACGATACGCCCGGAGGGGTCTGATGATCGACCGAAGGGATATAGCAACTCGATTTCATAACGGGCAGTATGCGCTCAAATTCGCCCCTGATCGCCTTTTCCCCTTTGTTCATCACCATTTTGTCGTAGCCGCCCAGCATGATAAACTCCGGATATTTTTCGCGTATTTTCGCAATGTCCACATTCGCCTGGCGTTCCAAGGGGTATACCCCGTCGATGCCGGAGCTCACAAACCACGGCACCATCTCGGTCACATCCCCGTCGCTGTCCACCAACGTCTTCACGCCGTTTTTGTGGCAGAAGTCGTTTTGGACTTTGTAATGGGGCAGCATGAACGAGTCAAAGCACTCTTTTGAGACCATCGGGCCGTGATTATACGACATATCCTCGGCATACCCCACAAAATCGGGCTTCATGACCTCAAACAGCGCGGAGAGCGCCCTCATGTTGAAATCGCGGAGGTCCGCCGTTATCTGCCGCATCAGATCCGGATGGTCGTAAAAAGCGAACAAATGCGGCTCAATGCCGAATAAACGCCGGGGAAACCAGAAAAAGCCGTCGAGCCATATGCGCACGATTATCTCGCCGGCGTCATGGCGCGCCTTGAGGCCCTTCGCGGCATTCAGCAGGCCTTCTATCGCCGAGTCCGGATACATGCCGCCCCGGATTTTTTCGTAATCCCCCTCGTTTTCTATCACTCCCCGCCCGTGGCCGGGCGCGGGAGGGGTATGCGGGCTGCACCCCGCGCACCAGAGCTCGTCGAGGCCGAAATACTGCAAACTTTCGGAAAAACCGAGCCCCTTGGGAAACCCTTCCCCGGTCCAGCGGGCAATGGTCGTATCCCACCATGCCGCCCATTCTATCATGGGCAGCCTGTCGTTCGGCAGGCCGCCGTTCAGTACCGTTAAAAACCGTTCCCTCGCCGTCATAAAAAATCCCCCTTTGGCAAATTTTGAGCTGATTAAACATATTTTAACACATCGGAAAATAAAAATCAATGATTTTTTACAAAAATCCGCTTGAAATTTTTTAAAATTTGTTGTATTATATATATAGTCCCCGGCAGAAGGTAAAAAACGGCGGATAAAACGCCGGAAAGGCAAAAATTATGTTTAAAGCGGATCTGTTGCATTGCGATGGGGAATATATCTACAAAAAGCCGAAGATAATAGACGAAAATGTTTTCGAGGATCTGAAAATCGCGAAAATTTTCGACTTTTGCGCCCCGTTGAATTTTGACAATGTAAAAAAAGAGGATGTAAAATATACCACGGAGATCCTCAAAAACCCGTGCACGCTCAAAAAAGACGTCCTTTTCAGGCAAGGGATATTCAAAGTTTTCTTAGCCTCGGAAAATCTCGCGGAAAACTTGTACAAAGCGGCGGAAGACATCCTTGTTTTGACGAAGATAAGGGAAAATTACGATTTCGACTACGGAAACCAGAAGGACATCGAATATTTAAAAGCGGTCAACTATATATTCTTTTTAAAGAGCTACAAGCTGTATTTGGACAATATACACGAGACGGCGAGCCAAAGCGGGGTGAATTTTGATAATTCCGGCCTGAGTGAATTTTTCGCGCAGATCGAGCTCGAAAAAAGCAAAATGGAATCGCCCGAAATCGCCGAGCCCATGGACAAGTTTTTGTCGTATTTCAAGGACAAGAAAAACATATCGGGGGAGCTGCGCACGCAAAACGGAATTTTCACCAAGTTCAATTTTGACACCGACGTAAAAAACATAAAAAGCACTTATGCCCAAAAAATCCCGTTTCTGGATTTGATAAAAAGCGTCGAGGACTATCTCGAAATCTACCGGCCCGAATACGAAATAAAGGAAAAAGGCAGGTCCGCGGCCTCCGGAGGCGCGGAAAACGAGATATACCTGCCCGACAAATACACCAATTTTGAAAAGCATTTCATACTGCAGCTCATTTACGACGAGGAAACGGAAAACGGCGCCGATTTTTCCCCGCTCATAAAAAAGATAATAGAAATCCACGACAATCTGGACGTCTCCTGTTTTTCGGTGATTTTCGACCAGATGAAATTTTACAGGACGATGACCAAGGTCATAAAAATAATAGGCGGATATTCCGAAAACCCGGTCTGCTATCCCGAAGTTTATGAAAATCAGCCGAAACTTCAGATAAAAGGCTTGTTCGACCCCGTGATAGTCATTCAGAAGCTCGCGGATTTTCAGGAAAAGCACAATACGCGAAACCTCCCCGGGCAAAAAATATCCGGAATAATCCCAAATGAAATATCGTTTGGCGAAAAAAACCTTTTTGTGGTGACCGGGCCCAACAACGGGGGCAAAACCGCCTTTGTCAGGGCGGCGGGGATATCGCTGATTTTTTTCGGGGCCGGGGCCCCGGTGTTTTCAAAGGAAGCCGATATGTCGATCGGCTTAAATATCCATTCGCACTTCACCGCGAACGAGACCCATGTAAAAGAGAGCGGCAGGCTTCAGGACGAAATAAACCGCCTGAACAAAATCATGGAAAACTGCGACAATTTCAGTTTCATCGTGCTCAATGAGACGTTTGCGGGGACAAACTCGATAAAAGCGCTCGGACTGTTTGAGGATTTTTTGAGAAGCCTCGAAAAAATCAAATTTTTGTGCGTATATGTGACGCATTTCCACAATATCGCCTTCTCCGTGGAGGACAGGGGGGGCGAGCCCCTTTACGGCAAGTGCGACAATCTGATAGCAGTCATGGACAACGAGAGCAATACGCGGACATACAAGGTGCTGCCGGTGAGGCCCTCCGATACCTCGTACTCAAAGGATATAGTGATAAAACGCAACCTGAGCTGGGAACAGCTCAAAACGAATCTAAGGATTGGGGAAGACGCCAAATGAACAGATTTTCGATATTATACCGCGATAACAGCGCGAAAAGGAGCCTTTTCGACGAACAGGACGAGCTTGACATTTCCGACGAGGGCTACAACTTCCAAAACATTCTGAGCGATTTGAATCTCGGCGAAATCAGCAAATGCACGACCCTGTCCTCCAAGGAGATAAATTATGTGCTCGGTATCGCCTCGGATTTCAAAAGCGGCGAAGAGGACGTCGCCGTACGGGTGGAAATCATAAAGGACTTTTTGGGCATACGGGACTTTTTTTTGAATTTCGAAAGGCAGATGCGTTATTTTGTCGAAGTCAAAGCCAAACTCGCCGACGCGAAGCGCAATATGATGAGGGCTTCAGCCGACATACAGAGCGAAACCTCTTTTTTGAACTACAACCGGATCGTGTCCGCCTGTTATTTTTTTTCGCTCACATACAAAACCATATTCAATCTGTACAGGGAGTTCAAATACCCCCAGATAAAAAGCACGAAACTTCAGGAACTCGGGGATTTTCTGATCGATCTGGTCGAAAACAGCTCCTTTAAGCAGTTGGATGAGGAATGCAGGATATTCTGCGACCATGTAAACGAAGGCGTGGTTTTTGACACGGATATAAAGATGAATTCCATTCTGAGGATCGTGTCTCTGAAACTGCGGGATTTCCGCTATATCAAGCCCGTGCAGGCCGGTTTGTTCTATTCGGTCATGCGCGCTCTGGCGATTGAGGAAAAGGCGCAGAAAAACAAGCTCATATACATAGAAAAAACCTTCACGCAGGAGAGCCTCATATCCAAAAACGACGACGCCTATCTGAAGGGCACCATAGAGCAGCAGATAAACCTGATTGCGCGAAGGCTCGCCTCCATATACGAGACCCTCATCGACCTGTTCTCAAATCTCTCGGGCGAGCTCACTTTCTATAAGTACGCCCTGAATATGATAGCATATATGAAAAGCGCGAATATTCCCTGCTGCTTGGCGGAAATTGCGGAAACGCCGGAGGGAACGGGGTGTTTTGCGGAGTTTTCGGGGCTTTGCGACGTCACTCTGGCTGTGGCGCACGGGGATGGGGGATCGGGGGCCGAAGTGGTGAAAAACGACTGCGCCATAAATGAAAACGACAAAACCAATCTCATAATCGGAGCCAACCAGAGCGGGAAAACCACATTTTTGCGCGCGCTGGGCTCGGCTCTGGTGTTCGCGCGCGTGGGGCTTCCGGTGCCCGCAATAAGAGCGAGGCTTGGTCTGTTCGCCAATCTGTACACCCATTTTCAAAGATACGACGAAGATTTGAAAAACGAAGGGCAGCTTGACACCGAGCTGGCCGAAATGGAAAAAATAGTGTATTCGGCCGACCAAAACAGCATTATACTGATGAACGAGTCTTTTTCGTCAACCGGCCAGAAAGACGCGAAACAGATCGCCTGCGACGTCTTGTCGGCGCTCTCGCGCGTGGGCGCCAAGGTGATATACGTCACTCACATAACCGATATGCGCGAAAGGCTGAGGGAGGGGGGGCATCTCGGCGAATTTGAAAAGAAAAATATAAACCTGTACAGAACCGGACAGAAAGACGACGGGACCCCTTCGTTTAAAATAGAGAGGATTTTGTGAGGTCATTTATGATTATTTTGGGAATAGACCCGGGGCTCGCGACTGTCGGGTACGGCGTTTTGAAATATGAAAAACACAAATTCACCACGATAGACTACAACGCGGTAATAACGCCCCCGCACATCCCGGTGCACGACCGCCTGATTATGATATACGACGATTTGCAGAAAATCATAGACCTGCACAAACCCGACGACCTCGCCATAGAGGAGCTGTTCTACAACACAAACCAGAAGACCGTCATCGCGGTGTGCGAGGCCAGAGGCGTCATTTTGCTGTGCGCGCGCCAAAACGGGCTGAATATAAGCGAATACACGCCGCTGCAGGTAAAGCAGGCCGTTGTGGGCTACGGGCGCGCGGAAAAAATCCAGGTCCAGTCGATGGTAAAAAACATACTCAACCTCGAAAAAATCCCGCGGCCCGACGACGCCGCCGACGCCGTGGCGCTCGCCATCTGCCACGCGCACTCAAAACCCACAAATTCGCTTTTCAGCGCATTAAAAGCCAAATAACAAATAAATATAAAAACCGGGGAGATTTTTAGGTATGTATTATCACATAGAGGGCATACTCGCCTACAAGGAAGCCAATATGGCGGTTATCGACTGCGGCGGGGTGGGCTATAAACTGAATATAAGCTATACCACTTATTCCAGGCTCCCCGAAACGGGGAAAAAAATAAAATTGTTCTCGCATCTGGTGGTAAAAGACGACGCGCTCGACTTGCTCGGATTCTGCGATTTGTCGGAAAAGAACGCCTTTTTGATGCTCACCTCGATTTCGGGGATCGGCGTCAAGGTCGCCACTTCGGTGCTGTCGGTGCTGACCCCCGAAAAATTCGCCTATGCCGTGGCCTCGGGGGATTACAAGGAGATTTCGGCGGCTCAGGGGGTGAGCGCGAAAACGGCGCAGAAGATAATCCTCGAGCTCAAGGACAAAATAGACAAAGACGGCGCCTCCCCGGCAAAATCGGGTTTTGCCGAGCCATCCCCCGCCGGGGAAGCCGCCCCTGCGGGAAATATAAGGGGGGACGCGATAATTGCGCTCATGGCTGTGGGCTATTCCAGGACGGAAGCGGGCGAAGCGTTGAAAAACATGGATTTTTCCAAACCGCTCGAGGAGATAATCAAGCTCAGCCTCCGAAACCTCGCCAAGAAGTAGGGATAAAAGTAAAGAAAAGAAAGAAAAGAAGGGATAAAAATATCACATGGATACGCAAAATAACGATATCGAAAATTACGGCGAGTACGACGAAGACGAAAATATGCGCGTGGTCTCGACAAAATATCAGGACGACGACGGCAGCGCGGAGCTGTCGCTGAGGCCGAAAACCCTGAGGGAATACATCGGCCAGGACAAGGTGAAGGAAAACCTCAGGGTATTCATCGAGGCGGCAAAAGAGAGAAGCGAAAGTTTGGACCACGTGCTGCTTTACGGCCCCCCCGGCCTCGGGAAAACCACCCTGGCCGCAATAATCGCAAACGAGATGGGCGTGGCCGTGCGGACCACTTCGGGGCCCGCAATAGAGAGGCAGGGCGATCTGGCCGCGATTTTGTCGGGGCTCTCCGACGGAGACGTTTTGTTTATCGACGAAATCCACAGGCTCTCGAGGGTGGTCGAGGAAGTTTTGTACGCCGCGATGGAGGACTACGTTTTCGATATAGTGATCGGCAAGGGCCCCTCCGCGCGCAGTATCAGGATAGATCTTCCGAAGTTCACCCTTGTGGGGGCCACCACGAGGGCGGGCCAGCTGTCTTCCCCCCTGCGCGACAGGTTCGGAATAGTGCAGAGGCTCGATATGTACGAAAAAGAGCAGCTTGTGGTGATAGTCAAGCGCAGCGCCTCGATTCTGGGCATGGAGATAGACGAGAGCGGCGCCTCCGAGATCGCCTCGCGCTCAAGGGGCACCCCGCGCGTCGCCAACAGGATACTCAAAAGGGTGCGCGATTTCGCGCAGGTCCGGGCGAGCGGCGTCATCGACAGCGAAGTCGCCGACAAGGCGCTGACCATGCTCGAGATAGACAAGCTCGGCCTCGATTCCACAGACAGGAGGATGCTCGAGGCCATCATAAAGTTTTTCGACGGCGGACCGGTGGGCCTCGACACGCTGGCCGCGACGATAAACGAGGAATCCATAACCCTGGAGGACGCAGTCGAGCCCTTTTTGATGCAAATCGGCTTTCTGAACAGGACCCCGCGCGGCAGGTGCGCCACGAGGGGCGCTTATGAACATCTGAAAATGGAATACAGGGCGAACCTCTCCGGCCAGATATCGCTCGTCGATGAAGAAGAATAAAAAAAGCCGATGATATACGTAAATAACTGGGAGGATTACGCCCTGCTCGACGTTTCCGACGCAAACAGGCTGGAGCGCTGGGGAAAATATATACTGATACGCCCCGACCCGCAGGCCATATGGCAAAAAAAAAGCAGCGCTTTGTGGGATATGGCCGACGCCGTGTACAGGCGTTCGCCGAGCGGCGGCGGGGCGTGGGATTTCAAAAAAAAGCTGCCGGAAAAATGGACGATTGGCTATAATCCGCTCGGACTTGAATTCGAGGTTTCCCCCATGGGGTTCAAGCACATGGGGCTCTTTCCCGAGCAGGCGGCCAACTGGAATTACATGGCGGATAAAATAAAAAAAGCAAACCGGAAAATATCCGCGCTCAATATGTTCGCCTATACGGGGGGCGCGACTATCGCCTGCGCGAAAGCGGGGGCGGGCGTGTGCCATGTCGACGCGCAGAAAAATATCATAACCATGGCAAAGCAGAACGCGCGGCTCTCCGGGCTCGAAGCCGCGGATATCAGGTATATTTCCGACGACTGCTCCAAATTTGCCGCCCGCGAGCTGAGAAGGGGCAGAAAATACGACGCGGTGATTCTGGACCCGCCTTCATTCGGCAGGGGCGCGAAGGGCGAGATGTGGAAAATCGAGGACGACCTGTTTGAGCTGCTCAAGTTGGCGGCGGATATACTCTCCGACGACCCGCTGTTTGTGCTCGTGAATCTGTACACTGCGGGGCTCGCGCCTTCATGCGCGGGATATATGCTCTCGCTTTTGTTTTCGGGCCGCTTTGGCGGCGCGGTCGAGTCCGACGAAATAGGGATATACGCCGAAAGCGCGAAGGCCCCGTTTCCGTGCGGGGCCTTTTCGAGGTGGAGCAGATAGCTTTGTCACTCTATTGCGAGGATGGCGTCGATCTTTTTTTGCATCGCCCGGAGGTCGGAGGCTTCCTGTTTTTCGTATGCCGAGATAAAATCCCTTTTCTGCTGGGCTATGGTATTGACCCACAGGCCTGTAAGGCCGCTGCTCATCACATACGCCGGGTCGAACACTTTGCTGTCGAAGAGTATCTTGAGCATCTCCACGGATTCTTCGTCCCTGACCAATTTCACATTCAGCACCACGTCGTAATAGACCGGGAGTATGTCCTTGTAGGACAGATACGACAGCTCCTCGATGATTATCCCCGTCCATTCCGGGTTCGGCAGCATGAGGGGTATCGACATCATGGAGGCGTGGCCGTCGACATAGGCGTAATATCTCTCCTGGGCGGATTCGTATTTCGGGAAGGGCACTATGCCGAAATCGAACTCGGTGTTTCTGAGCTCGTTCACGCGGCAGAGCTGGTTGCCGTAGAAAACGCCCAGCGAATTTGCGAACATACCGACTGTGTCCCCCGTAAACCACCAGAGCTCCTTGCTGTATGAGTTTTCGCTGTTCATTATATCGTATGTCTTGTCGTAAATATCGAGGGTTTTGGGGTTTATGAGGTCGAGGACGGGTATGTCGTTTTCGTCTTTTTTCATCATATGGCCGCCGCCGGCCCATAAAAACTGCACGGCCGCGGTGCAGATATAGCCGTAGCGGTCCTTGTCGTCCATTTTGCCGTCGCCGTTTAAGTCCGCTGTGCCGGATTTTATCAGCTCCGCGAATTTGTCGAAAGTCCAGCGGTCGGTTTTGACCAACTCATAAGGGTCCTCCACGCCGTAATCCTTCATCAGCTGCTTATTGAAAAATATGCAGTAAAGGTTTTCGTTTGTGGAAAAGCTCAAATCGCTCAAGCCCATATACAGCCTGTTTCCTATCGAACAGCCTTCATTGGCCCCAAGGTTCCAGTAAGGCTTTTTTGTGTCGATGTTCGGAAATGCCGCTATGTCGTAAAAGACCCCTTTTGTCGCGCTGTCGATCCCGTACATCATGTGGGTCATCAGCAGATCGTAGGACTTGTCGCCCGCCTTGACGCTTCTTTCGACAATCGCGTTGGCCTGGGTTTCGCCGCTTCCCTCCAAAAACGTGTCCATTTCAAATTTGCAGTTGTACTTTTCCTCGAGCGCCGTATTGCGCCTGTACACCGCGTCGTTGATCAAATCGCCGGTTTCCGTCTCGGATATAAGGTCGCGGGTATGCACGGGATAGGGATGGTAATACGCGTCGTCGTCGCGCGTGGCGAACTTGAAGACGTATCCCCCCATGTCGACGGGCTCGAAATTCGGGTTATACCGCGTTTTGTCGTCGGCGTTGTCGGCCGCTTCGCTTGAATCTTCCGCGCCGTCGTTTTTTTGTTCGTCCTGCTTTTGGCCGTCCTGCTTTGAGTCGCCGCAGGAAGCCGAGGCAATCGCCGTAACTGCCAGCAGCAGGGCAAGCAAAAAAGCGATTATTTTTTTGTGTTTCATTTTTTATCTCTCCTCAAATTTAAATCATTACATTTTCATATTATATACAAATTATTTCAAAAATATTAATGCATTGGAAATTTACTTGCCGTTCAAATATTTCCCGCCGGAAATATGGTATAATCGGTAAAACCAAACATCGATTAAGGGAGGAAAAATTCATGGCAAACAATTTAACCGATCTGTGCCGGGGGCGTTACCCCGCGGGCCTTTTCTATTTTTCCCGGGAGCTGTGGACCGACGAAGGCGTAAAACAGGCGGCTGAAACCGGGGCGGATTTTATCATGGCGGTCGAATCGCCCGAGCCGCTTACGGACCTGTGCGAAAAGTACAATCTCGGCATTATTTCGACTTCGAACATAACGCCCATGTGGTGGGGCGGAGACGGCGACAACGCCGGAGGCTATGCCGCGCATTTCCCCGTGGAAAGACTCGACGAAATACAAAAAACCTATCCCGAAAGCCCCGCGGTATGGGGCGATTATCCGGTGGACGAACCGAACTCGAAGGATTTCGCGCATATAGACAAAGTGGTGAAGCGCTATACGGAACTGTTCCCGGACAAGCTGCCCTTTATCAATCTGTACCCGAATTACGCGAGCATCCCCAAAAACACGGGAGAAGAAGTGGTTTCGCAGCTGGGCAACTTCTCCTACGCGGAGCATATCGACCAGTATGTGCGCGAAGTAGGCCTGCCGTATATATGCTTCGACTATTACCCTTTCACCGGGGTGTTTTCCACATACCTCGAAAATCTCGACATTGTGGCAAGGGCCTGCAAAAGCTCAAAAAAAGAGATGTGGGTCATAATCCAGACGGGCGCCTGGAAAGCCGAAGCCGCTCTCGAAGCCCATCAGCTCGACTGGCAGGTATATCTGTGTCTGGCATACGGGGCAAAGGCGATCATACACGCGAGCTATTCAAAAGGCTGGTGGGACGAGTCCACATCCTGCGTAAATCTCAAGGGCGAAAAAAACCCCATTTATGAATACGCGAAGCGCATAAACTCCGTACTGCATTCCCTGCTCGGCTCGGAATTTTTGAAATACGAATATCTGCACACCGGGGTATGCGGCGATATCGCCTCTTCGGACGAGCGCATCCGATCGCAGCTTTCCAAACAGGCCGGCGTCGAAAAACCCTCGGGGCTGCCGGATATAACAATCGAAGCGGACAGGGCGGTCGTGGCCGGATATTTCAAAAAAAGCGACGGTTTCGCGGTCATGCTGACAAATTCGCACAACCCCTTCGACAAATCGGTTCCGGCAAAGCTGAAGCTCAAAGCCCCCGGCTGCAAAAAGATAAACATATACGGGGCACAGCAGAGCTCGGCGGATGCGGAATCGGCCGAGTTCCGGCTTGAAAGCGGCCAAGGCGCCTTTGTCACTTTCGGGTGAGTCAAAATATATCATTGTAAAAAAAGCGGGAGGAAAAAATCCATGAAAGAAAAAATACTGCCGGGCTTTGTTGTGCTCGCTGCGGTTATAGCCCTGACCGCCGCCTTTTTGGGTTCATGTTCAAAAGAAGAAGGCACAAACAACACAAACGCCGCCCCGACGGACGCCGCCGCCGAAGCAGCCGACGAGGAATATTCGATGGTCGAAGACCGCCAAAAAGTCGCGGACAATATTGAGGACGAGGATATGGGCGGCATCGGCTTCCGGGTGGCCTACAGGGACAACCACTACATCAACGAATTGTTCGTCGAGGATGAAAGCGGCGAAAACGTGGAGGACGCCATATACCTCAGAAACAAAAAAATAGAGGAAAGGTTCAACATAAATTTTGTGACGGTACCGGTGGTAAGCCCGGAAAAAGAGGCTCTGAAAGCGGTGCGGGCGGGCGACGACGCGCTGGACTTGGTGGTCACGCACATGATAGAACTGGCGGGCTCCTCGCTTTCAAACCCCTACCTCGACTGGAATTCGCTGCCCGGGGACATTTTGTCCCGGATATGGTTTTTACAGGACGCAGTAAAAGAAATGTCCGTCAACAACAAGCTTTTCGTGGTGCCCGGCGAGTACTGCCTGTCAATTCTGTACAACTCCTACTGCATGTATTTCAACAAAACGCTGGTGCAGAACCACGGGCTCGAAAACCCGTACAGGCTCGTGCTCGAAGGCCTCTGGACGCTGGAAAAATTAAACGAGATCACAAGGGGCCTGTACCAGGACCTCGACGGCGACGGCAAAAAAAGCACGGGGGATTTTTACGGGCTGGCGACCAACTATTACAGCGCGGCGGTGACTTACACCTATTCTTCCGGAATGAGGATAATGCAGAACAATTCGTCCGGCATTCCCGAAAATATAGTTCCCAGTGAAAAAATCTACGCCAATTTCAATAAAGTCTACGATCTGCTCATAAACAACCCGGGCGCCTTCGCCGGCGACTGGGGTCAGGATTCCACGATATACAGGGAAAACCGCGCGGTTTTCTTGAATGATCTTTTTTCCGCGGCGAAAAGCTTTCGGACACTGGAGGACGATTTCGGCATGATCCCCTATCCGAAATTCGACGAGGCGCAGCAGGGCTATTATACGATGTCGGACGGCGGCTCGTCGATGATGGCCATACCCAACACGGTAAAAGACCCCGGCAGGATAGGAAAAGTGGTGGGCGCGCTCAACGCGGAGAGCTGGAAAACGGTGGTGCCGCAATATTACGACGTGGCCCTCAAGATAAAATTCGCGCGCGACGACGAATCCGTGCAGGTGCTCGACATGCTGCTGGACGGGCGCACGTTCGACTTCGGATATATTTACGACAACTGGCAGGGCTACGCTTTCTATATTCAGGACCTGATCTCCAAAAAAAGCGACGGGATATCGTCATGGTTTGAAAAAAGGGCGGGCTCGGCGGAAAAAAACTTGGACAAGGTGCTCCTGTCTTTCGAGGATTAGGCAAAGCGTTATCTCAGTACCCCCGAAAAGCCCCTCGCCTCGCGCTCGACTTTTTCGATTACCAAATAATCCGGCTTTACCTTCTTTAAGTATTCCATATCTATCCGGAAATCCCACATCGCGTTGATTATGAATGTGCCGGCGGTCTCGGATATGGGGCCGATCATCGCGACGCTGAACGAATCCCTGTACATCACCACCGTGGGCCTGTCTTTTCCGTCCTCTTTCACCCATACTTCAACTCCCATTCCGGGATCGCCCACGAGCTCTGTCCGGACCGCTTTGGGATTTTTGAACCTGACCGTGGTGGTCGTCGAAGTATAGGCGTAGCTGTCGAAAAACAGCATATTCGAAACTATATCCCCGCCGTACATCGTGGTTTCGGATATGAGAAGCTCCGATTCCGGAATGGGTTTCGCATCGGGGAATTTTTCCCCTATGTATTCAAACAGCTCGCAGTAGCCGTAATACGCGCCGAGTTCGTTCCAGTGCGTGTCGGACCAAAAATACTGCATAAAGTCGCGTTTTTCCCGTATGAGCCGCTGATACGGGAATATCACCTTGACGTGCGAGGTCTCAAATGCGCGCACTATCTGCTTTGAGCGCGAATCGTCGCTTTCTTTTTGTTTTACCAAAATTTCGGGCATGTGCTCCGGGTATATCGTGGCGGGGTTCGGCGCGATAAAAATTATGAGCTCCGTTTTAAGCCCCGCGTCGGTCAGCTTTTTTTGCAGTTTTTCCGCTCCCTTGCGCA
>Ga0123356_10000856_pt1 | contig 33878 bp, 40 predicted proteins | sample TergutEmb28metaG_2_FD_92546 | JGI IMG/M metagenome (GOLD analysis project Ga0123356, IMG submission 92546) | Embiratermes neotenicus P3 segment gut microbial communities from Petit-Saut dam, French Guiana - Emb289 P3 | ecosystem: Host-associated > Arthropoda: Insects > Digestive system > Gut ...
AGAACATTTAAAGCAATCAAAAAACGCGGTTATGATATAACACTTTTGAAGGAACCGATAACAATACTTGCAAAAGGTGAAGTTCTGCCACCAAAATATAAAGATCATAAACTACAAGGCAGGCTTGCCGACTTTCGTGAGTGTCATATAAAAGGTGATTGGTTGTTAATTTACCGTATAATAGACGATAAGCTTATTCTATCACTTCACAGCACAGGGACTCATGCAGATTTGTTTGAGTAGATTTATAAACGAACTGCTTTTCTCACCCTCGCATAGCCTCGCTTGCGAGGCATTGGCGACATCCCGACACCCACCCGAACGACCTGCGGTCGAAAAACCACGTTTCAAAATAATACTGTAAAAGCAAGAACAATTAAAACCGGTCTATTCAAGAAATTGTATGGACCGGTTTAATTTTATTTAGTTGTTTTATCGGGCTTTTTTACGTTTAATGATTATAGTTAACGCACTTACTGCTGTTACAACTGCTCCGCTTATCAGTATCCACGTTAGAACATTGTTGCTATTTGATTCTGTTACACTACTAATTGCAGATATTGGATTAGTGGGATTAGTGTTTTCACTTTGCATTAACGATATATAAACATAACAGAACATTCCCATTATTAAACAATAATATCATTGTGATTAATCATCATTAAGCCCTTGGAATTGTGAAAGAAACGTGTAATGACAAGAGGTTAAACATGTGCTACGCTTGTTTTGGAAAGACAGGTGTTAACCATGGATGAAAAGAATGTTTTGCCTCGTGCCGGTGAAGCGGTTATACCGATTGAAAAATTTTTAAATTATTCACTAAACCCAATAAAAAGCAAGGGGAAGTAGGTGGCATTTAATAACGCATTAGGTTATAATCTTAGTAATGCGGATATACTTGTTGAAAATATAAGACAAAACATAAAGAATTATCCTGCAGAATATAAGGGTAATAAAGGTTATGGTGATGTATACACAATTTCCATGGTTCTCAAGGGTTTAAACGGAAAAACTGCAAATGTAATGACATCATGGTTAGATGATAAAGAAACAGGAGAAATAAGACTAACAAGCGCTTACGTCAAAAAGAGGAGGGACATCAATGATTAAGCAATATGATAAAGTTAAACTAAAAAACGGAAAGTTTGCTATAATAGTAGAAATACTTGAAGAACAAAAAGCTTACATTGTGGATATAGAAATATCAGAAGGTGATTATGAAACCGAAACAATTTTACACTCGGACATAAGTGCTCTTATTATAGAGGTAGAACAGCCTTTAGCTATATAATTCTATCGTTTAATATTAAACTGTACTGGATATAATTATCAATTGTTATAATAGATAATTTTTCTCATAACTTAAAATAAGCTAATAGCTTTAATAATAAAATTATGCGCCGATTTCGGCGCATTTTGGGTGGGGTAGGGATGTGGTACGCAGGGCAGTTTCAGCTACTTTTTCAGCCCTACGACCAGTAGGACTTCGTTGCGGGTGATGCCGAGTTCGCTTGCGATTTCTATGTCGGTTTTGCCTTCGGCGGAGAGGGCGAGTATCATGGCTGTTTTTGTTTTGACGGTTGCCTTTTTTTCTGCTGCGGTAGGCGGGGGCATTGGTGTTGACTCTGCTGTTTCATCGAAGAATTTTTGAAAAACCGCTCCGTTTTCCTCCTTCTCGGGCGGAGGGTTAAACGGCGGGATTATCTTGTCGCTTTTTACAATTCTTTCGGCACGTTCAAGCACTTCGCCTGCTACTCTTATTCTGTTGGCATCCAGCGGCAGGGTTCTCGGTAATTTTTCCAGAGCCTGCTCTTTTTTTTCAAGCGCAGGAGGCAAATCAAATGCAGGAATCTGCGACGTAGCTCTGTACTCCTGCTCCTTTAGCTCTGCCGTTGTTATTTTAAGCTGGTCGTTAAACTCCTCCATAAGGGTTTCGACGGAATTATATAACTGCAGAATTTGCGTTTCACGCTCATCCAGCAATTTTTTTTGTCTTTTTACATTGGCAAAAAGCACCTTGCATATGATTGCAATTGCGCAGATAAGACCTGCTACAAACAATGCAAATGCGTAATATTCCAAACCCATAAAAACCTCGAAAGTATTTCAATTAAACTGTGTCAACCGACACCATTCTACAAATAAATATCTATCAGCTGGTCATGATCGGCGGGAGCAACAAGCAATTCTCTTTTCTGCTCCTCCGTCATTTCCTCCTCTTGGTTTCCGGAACCGCCGCCTGCAGCTCCCGAGCCGGCACCGTCCTCGTCGGTTTTTATTTCTTCCATTTCCGATTCGGTTGTAGCTACAACCCTTGACTGGTCATGTGTGCTTTCTATTTTTCCCTGAGCTGCCGCATGTTCCTGAGCTGCCTCCGGCTGTCTTTGTATATTACTTGATTCCTTTGAAACATCAGTTGTACGTTGAATCATTATCTGCGTATCAATACTTCTTATTGACATGGTACGTGCCCCTTTCAACTACAGAAAAACTACTTTTTCACGTCTCCCTTGCTGGTTTCACAAGGTCCCCACACTACTTCCCCGTTACTGTATTTGAATGTTGCATAGCTGACTTCATCGCTTACCTTAAAAATACTTGAGCCGATTTTAATACTTGAGCCTGAAAATGCCGTATCAAAAACATGAATTTTACTGTCCGTAGCATGCTCCATTTCATATTTTAATTCGTCCATCTCTTCGGTAAATGCGGTGAAATCCGCCTCATTGATTTTCCTGTTTTCAACTCCCGAAATATGCAGCTTTGTCCATGTTTCATTATCCATTACACCCTTTGATTTTGTAAGATAATTATCAAGCTGGTCAAGCTTAATCTTGTCAGCGGCAAGCCTTTCCATTTCCTTTTCCAGCACAAGAAGACGTGCGCGTTTTCGCGGCATAACTCCGGCCTCAACATCGGTTTTTGTATTTGAAAGCGCTCCTATAAAATTAACGATTATATCTCCGGCCGCTGCCGCCTGCCCGCCTATAAGAGCTCCTCTTTTTCCCTTTGCATGAAGTGTGCTGCCTGTTTCAATCTTACTGTGGATACTGACATCTACGGTAACAGGACCGTCTGCAGATATCGAGCCTTGCTCAATATACATGATGGATACCGAGCCTCCCGCTTCGATTGTACCCTTGCCCGAACCCTGCATTCCGCCTTTTACTTCAATGTTTCCGCCGGCAATAAGCTTGGCAGCTTCGACTCCGCCGGCAACATTAATACCGTCCGTTGCTTTTATAGTATGCCCGGAACGGACACTGCCCGATATATGGACACTGCCCTCGAAATCAATATTACCGACACTCATGTCAACATCGCCTGCGACTTTATATACACTTGAAACATTTATTGAATTGCTTACATATTCAACCATGCCAGCACAGGTCGAATACATTTCTGTTCTATCATCGTTATAGCTGATGTTTTTGCCTCTCGGCAGAACTGTTTCCTTACCCGGCTTCTGTTTTATCGGGTTTCCTCTGACCGACATACCCGGAACACCTTCTGTTGCAGTTGTTCTGGATACAAGATGCTGCCCTTCCGTAACGGCAATGAAAAGATCGAGCGTCCGGTAATCCACTCTGCCGCCACCGACTTCAACAGGTGCACCCGTTCTCTCGTCGGTGGAAAAATGGAAAATCAGCTTTCCGTCTTCTCCCTCTGTAGGAGGTGTTGCTGCTGCAACGGTTCTTGGTTCGTTATATTCTTTGGTTTCAATAAGAGTTGTCAGTTCAATCAGGTCAATCCCGTGTAAAACCCCCGCTTCCGTGAGCTTACTTTTAGCTGCTTCAAGAGTTAAAGCCGGACCGCCGGGTTCGGGCGCAAGTAATCTTGCATAAGCTTCCAGGTCATCACCGGAGATTTCTACCGACAAATCCTCGCCGTAAATATGCTCTGTTTGAGTAATTGCAACTCTTGCGCGTCCGCCGCCTTTTTCCGAGATGCTTTGAACAGATGAAATACTTAAATCAACAATTCTTTTTCTGGACAGATGCTGCATAAGCTCATTTCTGTCTAAATCCGCACCTGCACCTCTCTCTTCATAAATCTCGAGATATACGCCGTCTGTTTCGTAATAGACCGTAAAAAACGCATTCATGTTGTTATTTGATGCGGGTGTGCCTGTAATTGCAAGTATTTGCCATTCTGTTTCGCCTTCTTGGTCACCTTTGAGAATATCTATTGTTAATGCTTCTTTTCCGCAAGCAAAATAAGATGTTGCCATTTGTTCAGCGGCTTCTCTTGAGTTTGCTGTAAAATATTTTGCTTTCATAGTTGCACCTCTTCACGGGTTTGAGCAAATCTTTGGTTTACCCCCAAGCCGTCAACCGGCTTTTCAACTTCAGCGGCTTCAAACTACCTTTTATTATTCCTGCACTCTGCATTCTTGTTTCTTATTTATCAAACTACCTTTTCAAGTTTTACTTTCATTTTCGCAAGGACTTTTGAATGTATCTGTGAAACACGTGATTCCGTAACATTTAAGATATCTGCAATCTCCTTAAGCAGTAATCCTTCGTAATAATAAAGTGTAATAACTGTCCGTTCCTTTTCGGGAAGCTCATCGATAACTTCGATAAGCACGGCTTTTTTCTCCTTTTCGAGCAGCTCATCCTCGGGGGTTTTTTCATCTCTGTTTTTGATTTCGGCTTCGGGATTTGCCGAACCCAGAGCATCTTCAAAGTTTATAAGGTTGAACATATGCGTTTGATTAAGGACCTTATGCACCTGCTCAACCGGCATTCCGAGCGAATCTGCCACCTGCTGGTCAACAGGTCCGTCGGGGTTTTGACTTTCGAATGTTTCGTATGCCGAATTTATTGCACTGATTTTTTTTCTGAGACTTGGTGATGCCCAGTCCTGAGACCTCATATAATCGAGGATTTCACCTCTTACTCTTGTTACGGCATATGTTTCAAATTTAACCTCATGCTTTAACTCAAATTTCTCAACTGCATCAATAAGCCCTATCATCCCGCAGCTTACAAGATCGTCATACTCATTATAATTATTATATTTCGGCATCATGCGGCGGACTATCCATTTAACAAGGTAGCCGTAATGGATTAACAAATCATTTTTAGCGTCTATATCTTTGTTAACCTTATAAGCAACCCACAACTGCTCAAGCTCCTGCGGAGTCAGTTTTTGTGTAGTCTCTGCCATGCCTGTCATCCCTTCATTTAGTGTTGCAGATATATTAGATGTGCATTGTACTAAACCGATGAAAACATATTATACCAAAATTTTATACAAAATGGAATCCTGTTTGCATAAAGTGTACATATTCATGTATAAATGGTGCTTATCAGTAAATCAAAATTTAAAGATTTAATCTTCTTCGTCTTTTTATTTGCTTTTGCTGTTCATTTAAAACATACTTTGCAATTCCGTCACTCATGCTTTCCGTCATGCCAAAAAACTGCATTCCCGTATTAAATATATTGCCTGTGCGCCAAGGGATACAGCGTTTGACCGTTGCGGTCATATGCAAAGCGGGTGAGCTGTCCTTTAAGGATTTTGTCCGTATACTCGCAGGTGTTCTGTCAAGATGGAGGCTCAGTATATATTTTTCATCGAACTCATATTTTCTTTTTGTCAAAAGCGCAATGCCCGTCACGCTGATATCTCTGCAGTTAACTGTTTCCAGAACATTTTCGTCCGCTTCATCACCAACGTATTTTAAACCCTGTTCCGCATCCTCTGTAAATTCAAAAATCTGCACTGCAAATTCAACCGGTAAACGAAATGCCTCGCGTCTTTGGTTTTTTTGAGCTCGTGTTGTCTGCATCATCCACATATAGCGGATTTCTCCGCGTTTTTCCACTGCAACAACCTTCATTTGAGCTATATATCTGCCCGAAGCCCGGTAAAAAACGAGATACAGGCTGTCGTCCTGCTCAACGTGCATATATACGCCTTTTCGGTTTGGAACTCCGGCAAGAAAAGGCCCGTCGCCCAGCCTGTCCTCAATCATTGTCCTGTAGACAATACCGGACTGCGCAACTAAATCAACCTTGTCTCCGACAATTATTATTTCATCATCAACAGCTTTTTCCAAATCCATACAGTCAATTCCTTAATTTAATTAAACCCCTGCTGTACCTCTATTTACACCGAGCATCCGTGAGAATACTCTTGATAAAATACTTTGTGAAGCCTTTTCATTCGGCATGTTTAAAATCGAACGGGCAATTATATCAATTTCCCTTGCTGTAGCGCTGTACGGGTCACTTACCGAAATAGGCACCTGCCGCTTGATTGCCGCTGTAAAGTCGTGATTATATGATATTAAACCGAGCGGATTGATGTTTTTTCCGAGATTTCTGCCGCAAACAGTTACAAATCCTGTTTGAACGCTGTTTGCTTCATTGTTGTTTTCGCATTTATTTACAAGCACATGTAAAGGATGTGTACTGTCGCGTTTTACTATTGTTTTTACAAGTGCATATGCATCAAGCACCGATGTCGGCTCTGCTGTTGTAACAACAATTGTTTCCGATGATGCAAGCAGTACCTGCATTATTGTATTGCTTACCCCGGCTCCTGCATCCATTATTATAATATCAATCGGTGCATCAATGCTAACTATTTTTGCAAGAAGTTCGGATAATTGATCCTCTTTCATATTTATAAGCTCATTTACGCCCGAACCTCCGGAGATAAACCTTACTCCCTCCAGACCCGGCTGGATTATTTCAGAAAGGGATTTTTCACCCCGCAGAAAATAACTTAAATCCATCCTTGTCGTAATTCCGAGCATAATATCTACATTTGCAAGCCCGAAATCTGCATCAAGAATGAGAACCCGCGAGCCAAGTCTGCTCATTGCAATGGCAAGATTGACGGAGATGCTGGATTTTCCGACACCACCCTTCCCGCTTGCAACGGAAATGACTCTGACATCCTGGCTTTTCCCCATCAGCTCTCTTAAATTTGTTGCTTGATCGTGCATACTTCACCTTGTGCATCATCTCGAAGTTTCCTAAAAGGGAGAGCGATTGGCACATTTCTGATTTGCATGATTTAATAATTAAAATACTAATCCCTGATTATCTGTTTTACCAATGATTCAATATCCGCTATTTCAATGTCATCGGGTACATTTTGTCCTGTTGTCACATATGCAAGAGGTTTTTGCGTATACCAGCTGATATTTAGAACCGAACCTCTGTATTTTGTTTCATCCAGCTTTGTTATCATTATTCTGTAACCGTCCAGAAAACCGTATGTATCAACCATCTCTTTAATGGATGAAAAACTCGTTGTTGCAGCAAGACATAAGAGAATATCCTCGGGCTCCAGGATTTTAACGATTTCAAGAAGGTCTTCCTTATGCTCCTTGTCACCCGGCCGTTTTCCTGCAGTGTCGACAAATATAATATCTCTGTCCGACATACTATCAAGTGCTCCTTTAAGCTCATGTGCATGATAAACAACCTGAATCGGTATTCCGAGTATATCGGCATATGTCTGAAGCTGCTCCTGAGCGCCTATACGGTATGTATCTGTATTGATTATACCGACATTTTTCTTTTGCTTAACCGAAAAATCTGCTGCAAGTTTTACTATCGAAGTTGTTTTTCCTACACCCGTCGGCCCAAGAACCAGAATTATCTTTTGTGTAAATTTTCTGTGCAGAATCGGCTCGGACCTTCCGAACTGTTCAACCATCAGATGCTCAATAATCTCTGAACCTTTGACCCCGGGCTGCTGGCGCATCATTTGATCGGTTTGCTTGGCAAGCGAGTGAGCAAGCTCTTCTCTAACCTGTGCCTCAATAAGCTTACCGAGCAGATTTTGAACTTCTTCGGGATAATCATATGTTATATCACGTTTTATATAGGTGAACTTGTCAATAAAATCCGTCAGCATTGATTCAAACGAGTTCATGCGGCTGTCAAGCTTTTCAAACTGCTCTGCACTTACTGCCGCAGCTTTGCTCTTATGTCCCCAGCCCTTATCATCCGGCGAGAAAATGCTTCCCGATGCTGCACCGTCCTGCTCAGCAAGGCTTGCACTTAATTTTTTTGCAGATGGGATTTTTGCAGGGTCATACGCAAAGCGAACCTCAAGAATAGGTTTGCGAAAAAGATTTTTAAGACCCTTTCTGCGTACTTTATCATACGAAAGCATAACTGCATCAGACCCAAGCTCTCGTATCGCAGCATCCATAGCCTGCTTCATATCCTCTGCGTGATATGTCTTAAACTGCATTCAATCAATCCCTTAAAATTATTTCTGCATTCCGAACTATCATTTATTACTTCTTATTTCTGCACTCTGCATTCTGCATTCTTATTTCTCATTTATTCCTGCATTCTGCATTCTTATTTCTCATTTATTAAAGCCTGACTACACCCTCCGACAGAACCTCAACGCCGCTGTCAATTTCATTATACGATAAAACTGCAAGCTCAGGAGAAATTTGTTCGGAAATTTTTCTAAACTGCCTTCTTACAAGCGGAGATGTAAGAATAACAGGTGTTCTTCCTTTATTTTTCATATTCTCGATAATCGCTCTTAGCCTATCGAATATTGAATGTACCTGCATAGGTTCGATTGCAAGATATGAACCGTGCTCCGACTGTTTTGTACTGTCTAAAATGAGCTGCTCAAGTGACGGGTCAAGAGTTATTGCGTAAGCAATATCTTCCGGAATAAAACGTTTTGATATCGAACGCTTGAGCGATTGCCTTACATACTCTGTAAGCAGGTCCGGGTCACGTGTCAGATTTCCGTAATCTCCGAGTGCTTCAATAATAGACGCCATATCTCTGATTGGTATATTTTCCGAAAGAAGATTTGCAAGAATCTTTTGTATCTCACCAAGCGAGAACATTTTCGGTACAACCTCATCAACAAGAGCCGGCTGCGCTTTTTTAAGATTGTCGATAAGTGTCTGAACCTGCTGACGGTTAAGAAGCTCATGACCGTGGCGTTTAATAATTTCCGTCAGGTGTGTTGCAATAACCGATGGCGGGTCGACTGTTGAATAACCGAGTATCTCAGCTTCCTCACGGTCACTTTTCGGAATCCACAGTGCAGGAAGTCCGAATGTCGGCTCAACGGTCGGGATGCCGTAAATTTCATCTTCAACCTCGCCGGAGCTGAGTGCAAGCAGATGGTCTGCCATTACTTCACCCTTAGCGATTTCTACGCCCTTGATTTTTATCGAATATGCATTTGTGCCAAGCTGAATATTATCGCGAAGCCTGATTGCAGGCACAATAACCCCCATATCGATTGCACACTGACGCCTGATCATAACAACACGGTCAAGCAGGTCTCCGCCTTGTGATACGTCGACCATCGGAACAATCCCGTATCCGAACTCAAGCTCTATCGGGTCAACCTGCAACAGAGCAGTAACACTTTCCGGTTTTCTTTTTTCCTCGGCAGCCACTTCCTCCACCTCGTGTTCTTCGACTATTGCCTCTTTTTGTATACGGCTGTTCGTTACATATCCTATAATCAAAAGGATTATTGCTACTATCCACATCGGAATCGTAGGAAGCCCCGGCATCAGGCTGATAAGTATAAGAAGTACGCCGCCCATAATCAGAGCATGCGGCTGGGCAAGAATTTGCTTGGACATTTCACCGCCGAAGGACTCATCTCTTCCGGAGCGTGTGACGATTATACCCGACGCTGTTGATATTAAAAGTGCGGGAATCTGAGTTATAAGCCCGTCACCTATTGTTGCAAGTGTAAATATCTGCGCTACTTCGGCAATCGGAGCATCCATTGTTAATACTCCCATTATTATTCCGCCGATGGCGTTTACGAATGTGACCAAAAGACCTGCGATTGCGTCACCTTTGATAAACTTACTCGCACCGTCCATTGCTCCGTGGAAGTCTGCTTCCTGCTGGATTTTTTCACGTCTCGCGCGGGCCTGGTCCTCGTCAATAAATCCGCTGTTCAGGTCTGCGTCAATAGCCATTTGCTTACCCGGCATTGCATCAAGCGTAAATCTCGCACCGACTTCGGAAACACGCTCGGCACCTTTAGTAATAACCATAAACTGTACAATCAGAATTATCAGAAATGTTATTACACCAACCGCAAGATTTCCGCCGACAACAACCTCACCAAACGCTCTGATAATCTCACCCGCATTACCTTCGTTGCCGAGAATAAGACGGGTACTCGAAAGGTTAAGTGCAAGCCGGAACACTGTAATAAACAAAAGAATTGTCGGAAATACCGAGAAATCGACAGGGTCTCTTACGTAAAGTGAAAATAGCAAAATAATTATACACACTGCCATGTTAATTATCAGAAGAAAGTCCATCAGCACAGTATTCGGCGGGAAGATAATAACGACAAGAATCGCCAAAAGCAATATCGCTAACGAAATATCAGACATTTTAATTCTGTTTGGTTTTTCCATTTTTATCTTCTCACCTCACTCTCATAATTACTGTGTTTTATGCCCTGCTGTACTTTCCTTTTTGTCTGTAAACAAACACCAGAATATCCGCTACCGCCTGATAAAGGTCTTCGGGGATTTCATCATTAACTTCGCATGCCTTAAAAAGTGACTGTGCAAGCGGTGGGTTTTCAACGATTTCTATACCATGGTCCATTGCTGTTTCCCTGATTTTATGTGCAATATAATCCTGCCCCTTCGCAAGCACGACAGGCGCCGAGCTTTCACTCTCCCTGTAAGCAAGTGCAACCGCAAAGTGAGTAGGGTTTGTAATTACAACATCTGCTTCGGGAACCTGCTGCATCATACGCATTGCGCTCATCTGCATCTGCTTTTGCCTGATTTTACCCTTTATTTTCGGGTCACCCTCCATCATCTTATACTCGTCTTTTACTTCCTGCTTTGACATTCTTAAATCTTTTTCATATTTCCATGTTGTATACAGAAAGTCTGCTACCGCAATAAATACCATGGCTATGCACATTTTAAGAGCGAGTAAAAACGCTGTGCGCATTATATCGACGAAGGATACATAAATGTCCTGACCCACATATGCATTGAATTTTTCCATCAGGACTATGTAATCAGAGTAAGCGACGTAACCAAGTAATGATATTTTCAGTATGTTTTTCGCTAAATCAACAAGCTTGCGCGGAGAAAATAATTGCTTAAGACCGTTAACCGGATTTATTTTGTTAAGCTTTACCTTAAGTGTTTCCGTTGAAAACATCCAGCCTATCTGCAGAATATTTGCGGCAACCCCCGCAACAAGTGCGGCTACGAGCATCGGAGCTATTATTATGAAAAACGATCCTAATATCCGCAGAAACAGCGCAGAAATCTGGTCATGGTTCATCCCCTCGCTGACCATTTTTATCGATTGTGTTCCGAGGTTTTCGCGAAAAATCTCCGTCATCTGTCCTGTAATCCACTCCCATATGGCAAATAACAGGCCAAACATTATAATTGCGCATAATGCTGCGTTTACATCGGTGCTGCGGCGGACCTGCCCTTTCCTTTTGGAGTCCCGCCGCTTTTTCGCCGTCGCCTTTTCTGTCTTTTCTCCGCCCATAAATCACCCGCTAACAAAATTAGCAAACATTTTTTCGATTCCGATAAACATTTCGTTAAATATTCTTTCACTGAAAGTTGCGAAAACCGGTATAGTTACAATGAAAAGAATTATTCCGATTATCATTTTCATCGGGATTCCTATAACAAACATGTGTATCTGCGGAACTGCCCGCATCAGCATACCAAATGCAAATTCTATTGTAAGTCCCGAGGCTATTATAGGTAATGCCATCATAACGCCCATAATAAACGCTCGCATAAATATCTCAAGTGCCGTCCATCCTATTGCAGGTGAAAAAACCAAAGTTCCAATCGGCATGCGATCAATGGTTAAATAGATTATCTCAATTAATCTGGTATGCCCGTTTACTAAAAAAAACAATAGTATAAACATAATATTCAGCACATTACCCATCATGGGAACCTGTGTATTATTCTGAGCATCAAAAACGTTGACTATACCAAAACCGATTTGCATATCTATAAGCTGTCCTGCCGTAAAAGCTGTCAGAGAAAACATTACGTTTACAACATATGCAAGAGCCATCCCGAGAAGCAGCTCTCCTGCGCATAAAAGGACATATCCGATAAGAGTTGTATAATGAATCGGAACGCTTTGCGGAAAAATCAAAAACATCAGATATCCGAGTGACAGTACCAGACCTATTTTTGCGATTACCGGCACATTGACCCTGCCGAAAATGGGTGATGAAAACACAAGTCCGCTCATCCGGAATATAAGCAGGATAAAATAATCCGCACCTAATAAAACTGCTGCTGCTGTTCCAATCATTTATGACACTACCGTTGAATTTATTTGGTCGAACAAACGTGTTACAAAACCACCTACGGTGCTGAAGATATATCCTCCGAAAAGGAGCAGTGTAAGCATAACGCAAACGATTTTCGGAACAAATGCAAGTGTCTGTTCGTTTATTTGCGTGGTTGCCTGGAATATTGATACCAAAAGACCTACACCCATTGCAACAATAAGCATTGGAGCAGCGCACAATATAACCGTTGTAATTGCCTGAGTCAAAATACTTATTACCACACCCGTCGTAACCATAACTTACCCCTCCCTTGCAGCTAATAAAATGTTTGAATCAACGAACCTACTATCAGCTGCCATCCGTCTACCATTACGAATAACAGAACTTTAAACGGAAGTGAAATCATTGCAGGCGGCAGCATCATCATACCCATTGACATCAGTGTGCTTGCGACAATCATATCTATAACGATAAACGGCAGGTATATCATAAACCCTATCCACATCGCATGTTTTATCTCACTTGTAATAAACGCCGGGATAAGTACGCTTGTCGGTATTTCCTCATCACTTGCATATTCTTCGCCCGACATTGCAATAAAGAAGTTCATATCGCTGGTTATTACCTGCTCGAGCATAAATTTCCTAAACGGATCCATTGCGGTTTCAAGAAATTCATCCTGTGTAATTTCACCCTCCGAGTACGGAACGTACGCATTATCATAAACCTCTGAAAATACGGGCTGCATAACGAAAAATGTAAGAAACAACGCAAGACCTATAAGAATCTGGTTAGGCGGTGTCTGCTGCATTCCGAGTGCCTGGCGGATAAAGGACAGGACAATTATTATCCGCGTAAAGCCGGTGAGCATCATTAATATCGACGGCAGCAGGGTAAGAATCGTAAGCAGAATTACGATGTCAACGGTTTGCGCACTTTCGCCGAATAGTGTTCTGACTATTTCATTAATGGTACCGATATCCCCACCGGTTTCTACATCAATCGGCATCAATCATCCTCCGGGGTTTTTTTCTTTGCTTTTTTTATGCTTTCGGAAAAATCGGAGCCTGTTGTTTTATACGGATTTTCCTTATCCTCGGGTTTTTCCTCTTTTTTCTTTGTTTTTCCGGTTTTTTCCGCAACAAAAGCAACAAGCTTTTTTGTCAGCTTGTTTCCGTATTGCCCGACAGGCGTCATATTCCAAGGGGTCGCTTCCTCATCATCCTGCGTTAATTCGGCATATTCTTCTGCATCGATTGTATCAAGCAGTGTCATTGTATGATTTGTAACGCCTAAAATATAGACCTTGCCCGCTACTTCGATAACACAAAATTGTTTATCTCTTGATACTGCGTATCGGTCCAAAAGTCTTATATTTCTGTTTTTCATTCCGGCACGTGTTTGCCCGGACGCTTTCATACCGACAAAATATGTCACATAATAAGCGCCGAATAAAATGACAATCGTACCTATTATAAATATAATAACCTGTTCTGGCGGCATTTTGGTTCCCCTCATTTTTGGCAATCAGGTCATCACTCCCGGTCGCCGTCCTCCAAATTATCTCCTAAGATTGTCTGAAGCCCTAAGCCCTGATTATACCGACATCCGCAGCACTTCGTTATATGCGTCAACCACTTTGTTTCTGATTTGAAGTGCAAGCTGTAGAGCAAGCTCAGCTTTTTGCGCATCGATAAGCATTCCTGCCAAATCATCGCTTTCTCCCATCAGAAGCTCAAGGGATGAAGCTTTGTCCATAGCGTCGGTTTTATTTGTATTTTTAAATGATTCGGTTAAAATGTCTGCAAAACCACCCTCGGAGCCGGTAAATCTTTCCGATGCCGACCGTACAGGTTCGGAATTAAGCAATTGCATTATATTGGGTGTAAGAGGATTAACGTTCATATTAATGACCATGCCTTTCTTTTATCTTCACGTACAAAACAACTATAAAAAGGCATTGTCATTTTGTACATCTGTTTCGGTTGCCGATTTATCGGCGAGAATTTGGTACATCGTAATATTAGTTTGAATTTATTCAAACTATCGCTCCTTTTTTATTTGCCGATTTCGAGTGTTTTTACTGCCATGTCCTTAAAAGCGTTAAGTGCGGTAATATTCGCTTCATAAGAACGGACTGCTGCCATCATATCCGTCATTTCCTGAACGACTTCAACATTCGGCATTCTAACAAATCCGTTTTCATCAGCATCGGGATGCGAAGGATTATAGTCAAGCTTAAACTCTGACATATCCCGCCCTATACCGAGCACTCTGACACCTCCGGGTTTATTTCGCGCTTTATTGAAAAATGCCGCAAAGTTCCTGTCATTCCCCCGCTCCTGGAAAACTACATATTTCCTGCGGTACGGGTCACCGTTTTCTGTCCTTGTTGTATCCAGATTAGCCATGTTTTCGGCTATTACATCCATGCGAAGCCTTGTTGCCGTAAGTGCCGACGCACTAATGCTGAGTGAACTTAAAAATGCCATTTTTATACCTCCCGGTAATATTTTGCTTTTCCCCACTTTGAGGTTTTTCACTTTACTTTAGTTAAATAATTATCTTCCTTCGGATATCGCCAAGCGTAAACGTCTGATTTCGCTGTTCATTTTTTCCATCAGGGAGTTGTAAAACAGACTGTTTTGCATCATTCTGACATTTTCCGATTCTATATCCACGTTATTTCCATCGGCTCTCATTGACAGCTCTCTTGACTGTTTAATCAAAGGTCTGACCTCATTGATATTTGCCCTGCCGATGGGAATATGTTTTTCATGTGTCCGTGTTCCTTCGAAGCCGCCTTCTTCGGCCGCCCTTCTTAAAAGCGATTCAAACTCAAGATATGAGGCCTTAAAACCCGGCGTTTCCACATTGGCAATGTTGTTTCGAATAACCGCATTACGCTGCCATGATGCCGAAAGCCCTCTTCCCAGAGCATCCATCGGTTTGAATATCTTATTCCACATTGTGCATCTCCTCCTATATGAGAAAACCACCGCAGTATAATTCTTTATCCAAAGAATTATACCATGGCGGCCTTTGATTGTCTATCTTTTATTTATATTTTATCGCAATATATAGCGTTTTTTTACATTTTCGGCTTTTTTTGCCACGATATATTGATTGTATATTTGCTCTATATCATCAGTAAAAAGCCCTTATTTCCTATCTAACTCTTCTGTAAATCGCAGGAGAAACCTGCTGTAAATCACCTTGAATCCCGCTAAGGGTTTCACTCAGTCCTATAAACAGATATCCGCCTACCTCCAACGCGTCGTGATATCTTTTTGCCAAAGCCTGTTTTGTCGGTGAATCGAAATAAATCATTACATTACGGCAGAAAATTACATGGAACTTTCTTTTGAACTTGGTGACGAAGTTACTCATTAAGTTCAACTGTCCGAAGCTTACACCCTTCGCAAGAACCGGTTTTATTTTATACGATTCTTCTCCGACCTTGTCGAAATATTTAAGCTTCCACGCTTTCGGGAGATGCTCAAAGTGTTCCTCGGGGTATACACCCGTTCTCGCCATATCAAGAACCCTTGTTGATATGTCGGTTGCAAGCACTGTTGTGTCCCATTCTCTGATTTTTGTGGGTCCGAACCATTCCTGAAGCACCATAACCGTTGTATACGCTTCCTCCCCGGAAGCACAGCCGGCACTCCAAATACGAAGGTCTCTGTCCCTGATTTCAGATGTCCAGTACGGTAATGCAACATCTTCCAAAAATTTATAATGAGTCTCCTCACGCATAAAATACGTGTAGTTTGTCGTGAGTTTGGTCATAAGGGTATTGATTTTTGCACCGCTTTTATCGGCAAACACATCATCAATATAATCTTCAAACCCGTTAAACCCCTCGGAAATAATAAAGTTTGAAAGACGGCCTTCAATCAGTGTTCTCTTCTTTTCAAGATTAACACCGAAATTCGATTTTATATAATCGCGCAGGCGAAAAAAATCTTTATCTGCTATTTTCATTTAATCGCTCTCCTAAGAAATATGCTGACGTAAGGCTTCGCGATGGATACTACTCTATCTCTTCCATCTCGAAGACGTAAGGCTTCGTGATGGATACTACTCTATCTCTTCCATCTCGAAGACGTAAGGCTTCGTGATGGATACTACTCTATCTCTTCCATCTCGAAGACTTTGTATACATCAATCAGTTGTTTTACTTCGCCTTGTGAAACACCGACTGCTTTGATGAAGTGGTTTTTTACGGCGTTGCCTGTTGTGGTCGGCGGGTCCTGGATGTTTGCATCATCAATATCTGTGACATCCTGAACGCCGTCAACAAGAATGCCGACACTCATTTCATCCAGACTGAGAACAATTATACATGTCTGTTCTGTGTAAACAACCTCTGCGCCGCCGAAACGCATACCCATATCAATGACCGGAACAACCGTACCGCGAAGGTTGATAATTCCTTTGACATAAGCATGTGTGTGCGGAACGAGTGTTATATCACAAACACTGATAATTTCGACAACATAACTAATTTCGATACCGTAGCCGACTTTTTCTACGAGAAATGTTAAATATTTCCCTTGCATTACATCTTCGGCACTTACATTTTCCATCATATCATGCACTTAGATCACCATCCTGTATAACTTTTTATGGGAGTTACATCATAAGGTCAAGCAGCAGGCCTCTGATATCATCGATTTTATTTAATATCTCGATTTTATCGGCATGTTCGCTGATGACTTCCTTCCCGAGAGCATCCAGTTTTTCGTCTATTATCTGCACTGTTGCTATATATCGGTGCTTCCCGCGGGAGGCATATGCGTCCTCTCTTGAAAAAGTATATCCGTTACTGACGATTTCGTCAAGGAATTCTCGTATAAGTCTTCGATATTTTTCTAAATCTTTTACATCGACCCTGTCTGCAAGAAGTTTTCCCTGCTCGTCTATCTCCTTTTTCATCTCTGTGATGCGGGCAGTATACATTTCTTTTGACATATCCGTAAGAGTGCGCCGAAATGCAGAATTTTCAACCGCTTCCGTACTGCGCGCTTCTGTTGTGCGCACCTGGACAACGCCCGATTCCGTCGCTTTTTGACCCTGTACTCTCATGCTCATAATAGCACCTCTATCGTCATTACGGGTTTTGCCCGCAATCTTGCGCCGATTACTAATTACGTCTTCTTGTCAAATACTTCCGGAGTGTTTGGAACCGATTGTGCATATCCTCCGATTCCTTTTCTTTTTGCACTTTGCTCTTCGATTTTTTTAATGTGCTCCTCTGTTTTTTCCTTCATCATTGCGATATTGTCATCGTTAAGGCTCGCACACTCTGTCAGTACTTCCCGTATTTCTTTTTCGAGATTATCTATTTCCGGATTTTTTTCTTTGCCGTCTTCTGGTGCAGAAACATAGGACTGCATCAGGGTTTCTGTTTCCTGATGCAATCCGTTGATTTTTTCTATCAGCTTTTCTCTTTTGTCGAGTGAGCTGTCGAACGCTTCTATATCATCCTTGGCAAGCAGTTCGGTCTGTTCCTCCGTATGCTTTTTGATTTGCTTGTAGATTTTAAGCTTTTCCTTTAGCAACTCAATCAGACGCTCTTTATCCGCAGATGGTATTTTGCTCACGCTCTCTCCTCTCCCAATTGGATTTGCCCTCTGTTCATACCGCTGATTTCCTTCCATGCTTCTCTGATGCTGTCAACCATTTCAATTATCGGGTCGAGTGGTTCGGCATCTTTTTGCATATTTGCATCTGCAATGCTTTTAAGTGCAAATTCATATAATTCAAGAAGCTCTTCGGAAATTTGATAATTCATATCGAGACTGTTTATCAGCTCTGTAAGTATCATCTGTGCTTTCATAAGGGATTTATGCGCATTGGGAACATCTTTTTTAATTATGCTTCGTTTTCCCAAAACAATATTTTTCTTCAGTGCATCGTATAACATTACGATTAAATCCACCGGCCCCGCTGTCAGAACATCCTGCTTGCGGTATGCATCCTGGGGACGTGTGTTTATCATAACCATCTGTTGCATATTAGTCACCGTCTTCCTTCCAAAGCACTTTATCCTTGTCCGAGCATTGCGTTGAACCAACCGCCTTGCTGGTTAAGCTTTTGCATTGATGATTCCATTGACGCAAATACTTTGTAAAGTCTATCCTCTTCGGCAAACATTCTTTCCTGAAGTTTTTGAATTTGCTCATTTGCACGTTTCAAAGAGCCTTCGAGGTTTCTTATTGATGTGCTTTGGGTTGTGTTGACAAAGTCACGCATGAGACCGTCGATTTTATGAAGCAGTCCGACACCTCTTGTTGTGCCTGTGCTTGTGTCTATTTTGATGAAAACATCTGCTACAGCATCGGGATCTTTTTCAAGAGCTTCTCTGAGTCTTTCCTCGTTTATCATTATCTGACCGCCGGTGCCGTCAAAATAACTTCCGGTTGTCAGTCCGATTTGTGCCGGAGAAAGACCGGCTCCTTCTATTTGGTCAAAAAACGTTCTGCGAAGACTTGAAACAAGATTTTGGATTCCGTTGTCATTTCTGAGCAAACCTTTTCTTGCAATCGATTCCCATTCTTCGATTTGCTTGTCTGTCATGCCTTGTTTTTCTTCATCGGTCAGCGGTTTGTATCCGACTTCGCTGCTGCTCTTGCGTTCGGTAAGCAGACCTTCGAGTCTTCTGATAATTGAGTTGTATGAATCGATGAAGCCTTTTATTGCGTCAATCGCAGGGGTTGCATCACGGGTGAAGTTAACAACTGTATCCTCATCGCCTGCAGCGGTTGTTTCGTTAAGGGTGATTCTGACACCCCTGTATTCAAATGAGTTTGTATCTCTTGTTACCCATTCATTATTGATAAACACTCTTGCTTGCTGACCGTCGGCTGCAATCGCTGCTCCCGAGCCGCTAAGTAAATCAAGCAGATTTCCGGTGCCTGAAACTCGAAGGTCATGCTCTACCGAGTCTCCGGTCCCTGTTGTTTCGAGCGCAAACCTGTCAGTCAGCCTGTTATAGCTCATTGTAACGCCTGTGTTGCTTTTGTTAACTTTATCAATCATTGTTGCAATTGTATCATTGCTGTTGATTGTAATATTTACATCGTTGATTGTCAGTGTCGTTTCACCGACAAGCTCAACTGCTCTACCGTTGTTTCCAATGGTAGTACTGCCTTCTGCTCTTTGATAAGTAACAGCATCGTCGCCGGTTCCAATTGTTACTTCTTTGTAGAAGTTTAACTTTTGACCATTGAGTCTAAAGTCACCGTCTCCAAGCTTTTCAACACCGTATGTATCTACACCGATTTCAAATGTACCGCCCGGCAGAGCGCCTAAGTCGAAGGAATGCAACATTGTATCGGAGCCGGCTTCGTATATTTCAAGAACATCACCTTTTTTAATGATTTCATATTCTTTGCCATTATCAGCAGCAGTAAATGTTGTTTTATAGTCGGCAGCATTCAAAGCGCTTTCCATAGCGTTGTACTCGGCTTCGTTTATACTTACTTTTTCGCCTGCAGCATTTGTCACCGATGCTTGATGATTTGTGAATGTTATTCTCTGACCTTCGAGGAAGAAAAGACTGTCAAGTCTTGAGTTCGGGTTAAAGCCGCCACCGTTTTGTGAAACGCTGCTGCTTGAAGAAAGGCTCGCTCCTCTGGCAAGGCTTGCGACTTGCCCGATTCTTATTGAACCTGTCGGTGTTCCTGTTGTAGTTGCAACGGAAACGGCACCGGCATTCTTTCCGGTGACTGTAGCTTTGGTTGCATTAAATACATTTCTGTTCATCATGGACTTAGAGCCAAGGTTTGACAGGAATGTGGTTCTCAAGCTGGAGATTTCGTCTTTGATGGTATTGTGCGTTTGCTGTCTCCACTCAATAAGCTTTTTGTTGCGCATTTGATTATCAATCTTAAATTGATGCATACGCAGTGTTTGCTGAATAATAAAGTCCGTATCCATTCCGGATGCCAGACCCATCATTCTTGTCGGTTGATTTCTCATTGGGTTAATCATAAAATACACCTCAAATCCTTTTGATTAGATTATTAAATGCCGGTCCTCCATGAGCGGCATAGATACCTGTATATCTAATATCGTATTAAATTAAGTAAATCTTTAGTGTTTTTTTAACTTTTTTTAAACTTTTTTATCAAATTTTTTCAGTATGTCATTTAACGTGTCGATATCGGCATATGAACTGCCCGACCACGAGCCGTATTCAAAATCGATTTCCGCTTGCGCCCCTAGCTGTGTACCTGCATTTATTTTTATATTTTCAATAAGTCTTGTGATAATATTTTCTGCATTTTTTTTGCCGAGTTCAACAAACATTATTGCAAAAACACCGTCGCCTGCATAAGCGGGAACATCGGTTTCGCGAAGAGCACCCGTAATTGTGTTTGCCGCACTCCGTAAAAGCTCATCATAACCTGCCGATTTTTCACCCTTGTGTTTAATGGAAATTGCGACAAATGTCATCGACCCGCCGTAACGGCGCTGTCTGTATAATTCCTGCGAAAGCGGCTTGCGGATACCGCTGATATTGAGCATATTATATTCAAGATGGAGCCCTGCGTTATATTCCTCCCAACGCTTTTCGACATCCTTTTTCTTTTTTGATTCAAAACGTTTGTCAAATGTCCGTGTAAGCTCTCCGATTTCCCTGTATCCGAGAAAAACTCCCCACCTGCCGTTTTCATTTATAACAAGCTTATCAACATCACCCGATTGCGCGGCATTATCGGAATGCTCGTGTTCCGTGATAATAATCCGAAACTTCCTTGCATGGAAGGTTTTTTCATCACCCCAGGTAACAACTGCAATTGAGGAGCCGCCGGCTATTTTAAACTCACGCATCGGATATAATCTTGCAACAGAATCGCGCCATTGAGTAAAGTTTTCAAGGTCTATATTTTTCTTGTCATGTTCACTCAAATAGCTGTATGCTTTTGTATAATCATAGGTGTTAAGAGCGATAAAATAATCATGAAGGACCTGATAAGCTTCTTTCTCCGCATCTGCGCTTGCCGCAGCACGTTCGGCCGCTTGTTCTCCGTATGCTTCCGCTGCCTGTTTCCCTACATCGGGGGTTTCCTTGGGTGTTGGAGCCGGCTGCTGTCTCGGCGCTGCGCTCGGATATCTTCTGACAGGTCTTGAATATGTTTGACGGTCGCGAAATGTCGATTCTCGTTTAAATTTTTCCCGAAGCACTGTATATGCAATATTGATTTGCTTCATCAGCTCCTCGGAGTCCGGATTATCGCTGATATCGGGGTGATGAGCACGGCATAGCTGCCTGTAAGATGTAGTAACGTCAGCCATACCTGCGCCAACTTTGACGCCGAGCACTCTATAAGACTCCAACAAATTGCTCATGCACTTCCACTTCCGATTAATAAATTACCGATTATTTACACATCCGACTTTGGTTCAAACAGTATCTCATAAATAAACCTTAATTTCAATATGTTAATTTATACATAAATATGCTATCAAATTCAATCGCCCTCGCTGCGCAACCCCGATGCCCACCCTGACTTTCGACCTGTGGTCGAAATACTCAACTCTAATTAACAACTCCAATTTACAAAATCCTTGTTATATCTGCTAAAATAGCATATACTACAAGCAAAAAGTCTACTTAAGGAGCTGTTTATGAATAAAAATTTGCATACAGAGTCGGACAGAGCTTTATGGTTAGTACACTGCATATCTTATACCGCAGATGAACTTGGATTATCTGTTTCCGATACAGCAAGATTATTGGAAGAACACAACCTCATCAAACCATTATTAAACGGCTATAACGCATTCCACACCCAAGGTTATGAATATATAGCTGAAATGCTGTCTGATGAATTGCGTAAAGCACAAGGAGTATCAGTTTAATGGTTTTTTATCATGGGACAAACAGCGTAATTGGTTCTATTGACTTAAATAAATGTCGTTTACGTACAGATTTTGGCAGAGGTTTTTATATATCAAGTAATCTTGAAACTGCACAAGTTTGGGCAGACGGTAAAGCCGGATTTTCCGGCATTTCTACAATAATGCGATATAAAATTAATGATTCTTTTCAAACCGATAATATAATCAAATATATAAGTTTCGATAAACCATCAGAAGAATGGTTGGATTTTATTCGCCTTAATAGGCAAAGATACACTAGTGAAGAACAATCCGTTGAACCGAGACATACATACGATATTGTTTCCGGACCGATAGCAAATGATAAAGTTGTTGATGTTGTTGACTTATACCTTAAACAAAAAATCACTGCAGAAGTTGCAATCTCAAGACTAAAAGCATTACCTAGTGTAATGCAATTAAGTTTTCATACACCACTGGCTATGAGTTATATATTATCTTCATCTTACTCCCAACGTAATGGTAAAAAATGGAGCGGATGGAAAAACATCACCTGACATTGAGGATTATGAAAATGGATGAAAAAAATATCCCCGAATATAGTGGGACGCTGCGCAGTCATATGGTGGAAATTCCAAAACCCATCAGTCAGTGCGGCGGAATCCGTATATTCGGAAGGCTTATAAAATCGCTTGTATTCAGCACCGATATTGCCGTTATCCGCAATATAAATGCGGATGCAGTAATTGCCGTTTATCCCTTTACCCCGCAGCCGATTATTTCGCATTCGATTATTATGGCATCCGATATCCCTGTATTTTGCGGTGTCGGCGGCGGAACAACAACAGGAAGCCGTGTCGTATACCTTGCTTCGGATGCCGAGTTTCAAGGTGCGGTTGGTGTGGTCATGAATGCTCCCACGTTAAATGCAACAGTAAAAAAAGTCCGTAAGGTCATTGACATCCCTATAGTTTTGACAGTTGTAAACGAAAATGACGATATTTCGGAAAGAATAAAAGCAGGTGTCACAATTTTAAACGTATCGGCCGCATCGCGCACACCATGGCTTGTCGATAAAATCCGGACCGAGCATCCTTCCGTTGCAATTATCGCAACCGGCGGACCAAACGATCAGTCAATCATCGACACAGTAAACGCAGGTGCAAACGCAATAACCTGGACCCCACCCTCAACCGCCGAAATCTTTAAGTCCATGATGGAAAAATACAGGAATATTATCTAACAGCAGCGAAGCGTTAATCAAGGAGTAATAAATGCATCCGAGAGAGTTAATTAATTTTTTAGGAATAATCGGACAATTAAAGCGAAATACCCGCCATGTGTGGGGCGAAAACGGCAGGCAGGAGAGTGTTGCGGAGCACAGCTGGCGGCTTGCTGCAATGGCTTTACTTGTTGGTGATGAGTTCCCGGATTTGGACATAAACAAGGTTGTTAAAATGTGTCTCATCCATGATTTCGGCGAGGCAATAACAGGCGACATCCCATCTTTTTACAAAACAAAACAGGATAGGGAAAAAGAGGATTTGGCAGTAACCGATATGCTCAGGCGGCTTCCCGAAAACACGGCAAAAGAGTTCACGGAATTGTTTACCGAAATGGCAGAGCTTCAAACCGGTGAAGCAAAACTCTTCAAAGCACTTGACAGGATAGAGGCAATAATATCGCACAACGAATCCCCGCTCGAAACATGGCTTCCGCTAGAATATACCGAAAACATAACCTATGGTGACGAAAACGTAACACACAGTGAGTACCTGACAGCATTAAAAGAAGAACTGAAAAAAGACACATTGCAAAAAATAGAAAACGGCAAGTGAAGCCGGTATATAAAAGGCAGGTTGAGTTATGAATAATAACAACAAATCATTCAAAGCAATAGAAATTGTAAGTCATGGCAAAACAGACTATAAACTCAGTGAAGCTTTGGATTTAAGCGGCACCGCTTATAATCTGATACATTCATCGGGCGAAAAGGAAGGTCCTTTTCCGGTCACACCGAATATGATTGTCGGGTTTTCAACAGCTGTCCGCTCGGCAAAAAGACCTGTAACCGTTGTGTATCCGAATACCGAAACCGATGAGGAAACATTAACAGCCTGCTTTAATATCAGTATTACAGGCGAATATAACAGTCCTGCTCCGAAAAAACCGTTTCCACAAGCGGGCAAAGATGACACGGGCGTAAAATTCGACCTGTTTAAACCTTCAGGTATATCTCAGGAACAAATGAACAACGATATAATAAATACAATCAAAAATATAATCAATAACGGCGATTTTCTCGTAGACCCGGAAACCGCCGAGGACCACAAAATTTTCCGCATGGTTATCGAGCATAGCACAGATTATATAGCAAAAGGCGGAGCACATCAGGTCACATGCTCTGAATCTCACGGATACGGCATGTATCTGCTTGTTTTAATGGCAGGTGCCGATAAAGAACTCGGAATCGATGTCAAAGCGTATTTCGACGGTATGTTCCGCTCTCTTCGTCAGTGGAAAGGGCTTGATGATAAAAAAACCGAGTATCTTATGAATTGGGAAATCCGCACCGATAATAAATGGAAAACTCCGTACGGAGGCAGCTGGAATAACGGCGGAAGCGGCACCGCAACCGACGGCAGCCTTGATATGGCATATGCATTACTGCTTGCATCAATCCAATGGGATATAAGCGACGACGGACAAAATTATCTTGAATATGCAAAGCTTATGGTTGATGAAATATGGCGCACCGAAGTACGCAAGGCAACACCTCCCGGTAATTACGGCACATTCTACACAACAGCGGGAAGCTGGATAAAACAAACCGGCGACAGCCGCTGTTTTACCCGCCCGTCAGACCATATGATTCATCATTTTAAAGTATTCGATGCACTCCGGCTGCCCGGTAACGACTGGGACAGCTTGGTTTCGGAAACATATAAAGGGCTTTTGAATATAATAATGCAGCAGAACCCGCCAACCGGAATACTGCCCGATTTTGCAAGCGTGCAATACGAAAACAGCGGCGACAAAAAACACGGCGAGTGGTGGTCAGCCCCGGGACAGCTGCTCGAAACACCGCAGGACGGCACATACCATTGGAACGCCTGCAGAGTTCCATGGCGCCTAGCCTTGGATACAATGCTGTGCGGCACTTCACCGCTCACAGAATTAGCGGTAAAAAGATTAAACGAACTGCAAAACGAATGGACAAACGGGGAGTTTACCGAAATATGCAGCAGGCAACTGAACGGAACCCCCATAAGTAAAGAAACCGGATTCGATGAGGATACAAAAGACCCTGCATTTTGGGGTCCCGCACTTGTCCCCGCCTCACTTTTCGGCCCTCAAAAATGGTTCGACGCTGCGTGGAGCTGGGCAAGAAACCATCCATGGCAAGGTGATAAATACGGCGATTACTTGACAGCGCTTGGAATGCTTGCAGCATCCGGCAATGAGTGGAGCCCGCTTGTCACCCCCGGCCGGCCCGGCAATTAGACAAAAATTGGAGGATATTCATGAAATCATACAGAAAAGAACTGACATATAACACAAAAACCCGCAGAGCATTCTTAAACATCACTCCGCAGGTGGATGCCGCACTTAAAGAAAGTGGTATCAGTGAAGGCTTATGCCTTGTAAATGCAATGAATATCACAGCAAGCGTTTTTATTAACGACCACGAAAGCGGCCTGCACCGTGACTTTGAAAAATGGCTCGAAGGCCTTGCTCCCGAAAAACCGCACAGCCAATACGACCACAACGGTTATGAAGATAATGCCGATGCACATTTAAAACGCACAGTAATGGGGCGAGAGGTTGTTGTCGCCGTAACAAACGGTCAGCTCGATTTCGGAACATGGGAGCAAATATTCTACGGAGAATTCGACGGCAAAAGAAATAAACGTGTTCTTGTAAAAATAATCGGAGAATAGGTTGCACTAAAGACACCTTTTAAGCATTGAATTTTGTCATTCTGATGCAGCTTGCGGCCTAAGAACCTTATTATATTGCATGTGTAATTTATCTATGTTACACTTTATTTATTATTAATTGAAACGGGGTATACAACATGAGCAGTAATCACAGATTTTTTAAATGCGACCTTTGCGGTAATTTGACAGGGCTTATTTCAAAAAAAGGAGCCCCGCTCGTTTGCTGCGGTCAAAACATGACCGAACTGATTCCGAATACAATTGAAGCAAGTGCAGAAAAACACGTGCCCTCAGTCAGTTCATCGGCAGATAAAATCGATGTTCAAATCGGCAGTGTACCGCATCCAATGGAAGATGCTCATTTTATTGAATTTATTTATGTTGAAACTAAAAACGGCGGCCAGCGTAAATGCTTAAAACCCGGAGTTGACCCCAAATGCAGCTTCGTTTTTACAGATGATGCTCCAATCGCAGTATATGCTTACTGTAATCTTCACGGCCTGTGGGAGCTTGGTTTATAAAATAGTGAACCCGTTATACAAGCAGGTATAAAATGACTGGATTACTTGAACTAAATATCACTTTTGCTGCCTTTTGCTTTATTGTCAGTGTAATAATCCTTGTGTCCGTGCAGATGAGTGAGCACGGCAAGGAAGAGCGCAGCAGGATTTTTATTTATATCATTATAACTAATCTCATACTCCTGCTCGCAAGCAAAGTGTGGTTCATTTATAACGGAAACCCCAATGTCAGCAGCACTTTGCCGCTTATTATTTCAGAGTGCATAAAAGCCTCGTGCGGTCCGGTTATGCTGATTCTCTACACCCGCTTGATTATTGCAATCCTAAAGGAAAAAACCGTTCTTTCAAAATACATTATTATTGCGGCACGTATAGCTGTCGCTGTTTGTATTGCGGATATTTTCAGCATTTTAGCAGATCCGTTTATTAATTCGAACAGTTTGATAAATGAGTATAATCAACTGGTGCGTCCTGACTGGTTTATGTTAAGTTACGTCTTTACATTCGTTTGCATGGCAATCAACTCTGTAATATTAATTAATAAAAGAAAATACCTTGAAAAAAGAGAGCTGCTGACACTTGTGGGATATATTTTAATTCCCGCAATCGGAGTAATTCTTCATATGATGATAGCGGGAACACCGATAAATATGATATCAATCACCATTGCTATCGTATTTTATTTCGCCATCATCCAAAATGATATCGCACGAAAAGCACACGAAACAGATGAATACAACCGCATTCTCTACGAAAACGCACCTATTGGCCTCAGTATGTTTTTGCATGATTCCACGTTTATTAATTATAATGACCAAATGTTCAACATGCTTAGCATTGACCGGCAAAATCAACGGCAGTTCGATATTATTAATGACTATACACCCGAGTATCAGCCGGACGGACAAAAATCAAGGACTAAAGCAGACGATTATATGAAACATACTATGGACGGGGAAAAGCAGATTTTCGAATGGACTCTGAAATCGGAAACAGGTGAAATCATCCCGTGCGAAGTCACAACAGTCCTTGCTAAATATAAAGGCGAAAATGTGGGACTCAGCTATGTATACGACCTTCGCCATATCAGCCATCTTGAACGGGAGCTGGTCGAAAGCAGAATCTCGGTTATGATGTCGCAAATCAAACCACATTTTCTCTATAATGCACTTACCGCAATTGTTCAGCTCTGTGATGAAAACCCTGCACAGGCAAAAATAGCAGCAATGGATTTTTCCGCATATCTCAGAAGCAATATGGAATCGCTTAACAATACCAATCTTATAAGCATCGAAAAGGAAATGGACCATGTTAAGCACTATCTCAGCCTGGAAAAAGCAATATACGGAAAAGGGCTGGAAATTAAATATATCATCGAAGCCGGCGGATTTGGAGTACCCCCATTGACAATACAACCGATTGTAGAAAATGCAGTCAAACACGGAATAGGCAAAAAAGAAGGCGGCGGCACCATCACAGTTTCAATATCGGAAAAAGACGAAGTTTACATCGTTACCGTAACCGACGACGGCGCAGGCTTCGACACGACTGAACCACCAAAAAACATAGCAAAACACATCGGCATAAACAACGTTAGAAAAAGACTCGAACTATGCGGAGGAACCCTGGACCTCTCAAGCACCCCCGGAACAGGCACCACCGCAGTAATAAAACTTCCGTTCTAACACAGAGGGGGGAAATATAGCAAGGGGACAAGTCCCCTTGCCTTATTTTATTGCTTCCATTTTTTGTACAGATTTGCCAGACCCTCTTCCAAAGATGTTTGTGTGAAAATGACATCGGTAATGCCATCCATTTTGGAGAGTTTTGCAAGGAGTTTGTTTGTGTTTTGGTAATCAATTATCTGCTCATTGCCATCTGAAAACTTAACAATTGCACGTTTTGTACACTCAAGCTCATCTCGCAGCTTCGTAAAATCGCCGTCAAAGGCAACTTTTCCTTTTGATATCAGCAGGATTCTCTGCGCCATTTCCTCAAGGTCGTCCATATCATGGCTTGTAACAACAATTGTTGTACCCTCCTTTTCATTCAGCTGTTTCAGAAAAGCAATCATTTGCCGCTTTGCTTCGACATCCAACCCTAAGGTCGGTTCATCGAGTAAAATCACCTTTGGCGAATGAAGCAGCATCATTGCAACATCGGCACGCATCCGCTGACCGAGGCTCATTTCCCGTGCAAAGGTTTTAAGCAGCTCCTCCAAGCCCAAAAGCTCTGTCACCATAGCAAGATTTCTTTTGTACAGGTCATCGGGAATATCCCAGACAACCTTTTTCCATTCAAAGCTTTGAATAACAGGATGATCCCACCATAATTCCGTCCTGTTTCCGAACAAAACCCCAAGATGCTTCATAATGGTACGCCGCTGCTTCTGCGGCGACATTGAAAGTACAGTCAACTCACCCTTTGTGGGAAGAAGCATACCCGACAGAAGTTTAATAGTTGTGCTTTTTCCTGCTCCGTTCGGGCCTGCATATGCGACAAATTCTCCTTTTTTAACCTCAAACGAAACATCGTCAAGTGCTGTGATTATACGTTTTTCCGGTTTTATCAGGTTTCTTATTAATCCCTTCCCGGTATTGTCTCGCTGCCATTGATTAAACGTCTTTGTGACGTTTTTTATACATATTGCCGAATCCTTTTCACAATTTATGTTATCTGCGAAAACCGTACGGCACGTATCTGTTTGAACCTTTTTGGACATAATATCTCAATCCTTTCCTAAAGAAATAACCTGCCGTAAGAGCCGAAAGCAGCGCAAACAGCATCGGGTAGTATGCAAGCAGTCCTGCTTGTATTTTGTTAAGTAGTATAAGTGCGGGAAACCATGCCATCAGACCTTCGGGAAGTATAGTCATTAGCGGTATCTGCACAAAGCGGGGCATTCCAGAAAGCGGAAATGTGCTCAGAAGCCATGTTTCGTCAATGGCTGTGTATGTTATCTCCTCTGCTGCAACCGGTGCATAAAATGCAATGCTTGAAACCAAATATGCACGGGCTATGATTATTATCATAGTTGCAATCAAGTAAGCAATAAGAGTAAGCATCCAAACTGCCGAAACATTTATTTCAAGTCTGTTTATTGCTATCATCATCAAAATAACCCCGACGATGAAGTTGCTGCTGCTTGTAAATGGCGAAAATCCGTTCGTAAGCAGCTGTGTGCTCAGAGGCAAAGGCTGAATAAACATATGTTCGAGCTGCCCCCGCCCGATTATTCTGCTTACATGAATGTTGTTGGACGAACCGAAAAGCATAAAAATGCCTGTAACAAGTGTCGAATATGCCATCATGAACAGCACCTCGTCCGTTGTCATGCCGCCGATTCCGCCAAACCTTACTGCTATCAGGAAAACTCCCGAAACCATTGCAAGGTTATTTATTACATCACCGAGAATACCCATTATTGCAAACCTTGTATCCCTGAGAAGCCATACCATATCAACCTTTGCAGCTATCATCAGCAGCTTAATTATACGTTTAAAGGTTATTCTGTCCGTAGGTAATCTATTACCCTCCATAACTGACCATTCCTTCCTGTGATTTTTTCCATACAAGTATTGCAACCGGCCATAGAATAATATTCCATACGACCTGCAGCAGTATGGTTTCTGGTACATTTGCCGAGCCGGTAAATATCGTAAGAGGTGCTCCTCCCAGCGATGCAAACGGCTGATATCTCATTATTTCCGACAGTCCGAACGGTAGCAGCCTGATTGGGATTATAGTACCCGAAAATACCGTTATTATTGCCATTCTCATTCTGCCGAGCAGCCAATTCATATTTCTGAGTTTTATTGATAAACATGCAAAAAGCAGTTCTATCGCAAAACCCAGAGAAATGCATAAAAGCAAACTTAGCAGGAAATATGATGATTTTGGAATCAGGTTTACCGAAAACAGCGGTGCAAGCAGTATCATCGGCAGTGAAAACATCAGCAGCTCCGGCACCCAGCCGCCTACCGTCTGTGCAGCAAGCTGTCCGAATACCGGAAGCGGACGCCCGTAGAGCTTCATCAGAACCCCCTCCGAAAGCCATCCGGATGCTGCAGTTTGAACAACCAGCATATCGGCGAGAATCGCACTGACATATGCATATGTCAGCATTTGCGGGAGAGTCATTCCAACATCAACACCCGATGTCATTACTACTCTCCAGAGGTAGACAAGTGCAATAAGTGTAAATATTTTTATGAATATGCTTGGAAGTATATATATAAGTCCGCCGTTAATCCGTTCAAGAAAGGATAACTGTGCGGTTTTTGCGTATTTTTTCATAGTGTATGCTCCTAAAATTAATCTTCTTTTCCCATTACTCCCGTAATAAAAAAACTCCCGGGTATCCGTTTGAATACCCGGGAAATCTCAGCGCATTAATTAGCCTTTAATCAGGCTGTTACTTTATGCGGCAAGAGGCATTCAAAACGGTGCAAATGGGCACAATTATCCCGTGATAACTCAAAACCGGAGCAAATGACCGGTAATTGGACGCAATTATCCCATGTTTTTGCACAGTTAAATGCAATACCGTATTCGCAATTAACGAACACATTATCACCGCTCAAAAGAAAATTTATTTTCAAAACCTCTCACCACCTTTCTATAATATTCTCCATGGTATTATATTCCTTACCTGTGGTTTTGTGAATTTTCAAACCCGCTTTTGTAATTTTTAATTGGTAAATTTTTTACCGACGCAGATAATATCACAGCACAGCGAGAATGTCAAATATCACTTTTTAGAATATTGTTTACTAATGTATGTATTAGTTATATCCGCATTAGAACGCATGGATTATCAGCATTATTTGATTCTGTCATAATCCTTCTCATAAAATTCTATATCCATTTTCAACAAAATCATCAAAATGTAAGGAATATTTATTTGCCTGTTCCCCATGGAAATTTATGTTCTTTCATGACAGCACGAATAGTCTTAATTGCATTATCGTCCATCCCCGGCAGTGATGAAATTTCACGCTCGCTTTTTGATTTGATTACATCAAGGGTTTTAATATTTAATCCTTTTATTGCATTTGCAGCTTCGGGTTCAAGACGGGAAATTAGCACATCAACCGGTGTAAACTCGTGAAGTTTCTTTTCCGGGAAGCGTTTATCAAATTCTAGTGTTTCTTCTTCCGTTAAATCATCATATACCGAATCGATATAATACTTACCATGAATCCCGTCTAAAGCACCCTCATAAAGCAAATAAACCATAAACGGATCAAAAACAGCTCCGTCAGATGTAGTAATACCAAACTCTGCAGCACGTCTAAAGCCGACACGGGGATAATAATCGGGAATCCCGAAAATCAAAACAGCAGGAAAACCAAGCTTTCTTCCGATTTCAAATGTATGCTGCATCAACGCTCTACCGATTCCCCTGCTCTGAAACTCCGGTTTAACCGAGAGCGGTCCGAAAGTCAGAGTATCATGCTTAGTACCGTCTTCGGATTCAATCCAACTTTTTGTATAGATAATATGCCCGACGATTTGCCCGTCCAGCACTGCAACGCAGTTTAGCTCCGGCACAAGTGCTTTTACACTCCGCAGTTTATGCACCAATAGGTGTTCATTACACATAATCCGGTCTTCGTCCTCTTCCCAGAACTCCCAAAAGGCTTCCCGTGTCAGCTCTTCAACAGCATAATAATTGTCAGGGGTCTCGGGTCTAATTATAAGATTCATTACCATATCTCCTTATTCCTGTTGCGCCACCAAACTCCTAATTCTACGCTTTTTGCCGCCCTGTCTCTCATAGCGGCAAGCTTATCCTCAGCATACAGTGCTTCGCGCTGAAGCTTTAAGTAGCTCTCCCAACGTTCCTGAGTAAACACACCTTGCTTAATTGCCGCCTTTATTGCACATCCGGGTTCACTTTCATGTCTGCAATCTGAAAACTTACAAGTGCCCAGATGTTCTTCAACATCTGCAAACACGTCCGATACCGAGGATTGAAGTGTTCCTTCCGTGCTTTCCCACATGCCGATTTCCCGCATTCCGGGGGTGTCTATTATAAACGCACCGCAGGGAAGTGTAAACATCTCACGGTGAGTTTGTATGACGGCCCCTTGCGTCATCCTCACGTATTTCTTTTACAAGCATTACTTCTTCACCCATTAGAGTGTTGAGCAAGCTTGATTTTCCAACACCGGACGACCCAAGAAAAACACAGGTTTTCCCCGGCTGCAGATATTTACCAAGAGCGTCAAGCCCGACACCCGTCTTTGCGCTGGTTGTTATTATATCAACACCCGCCGCAATTTCCTCCACCTGTAAAAGCTGCTCTGCAGGGTCATCAATTAAATCTTCTTTTGTGAGGATTATTACAGGTGTCGCTCCGCTTTGCCACGTGAGAGTCAGATACCGTTCCAGACGGCGCAGGTTAAAGTTTTGGTTCAGCGACTGCATAATAAATACTATATCAAAGTTTGCCGCAACCGCCTGCTCCGTATATCCGCCCGGCTTCGGATCCATTCTGGAAAAATAACTTTTCCTCGGTAAAGTCTGTACAATTTGGCAATCCCCGCCATCCACTTCTTTGATAAGCACAAAGTCACCGACCGTAGGAAAAGGATGAGGCTCCCTGCCGTAATATACACTTGTTTTCAGCTTCCCGTTTCCCGCTCCGTTTTCGCTGATTAAATCATACCTGTCTCTATGAACCGCAGTAATGCGTGCAGGAATTAACCCGTCAGCGGGTTTTTCTGTTTCTATATAGCCGTATTGCTTTAAATCTATCATTTATATACCTTTCTTAATTTCAAATGCTTCTGTTTTCCGTTTTCGGACGCAAAAATACCGCTCACCAAGCAGCCTCTACCTGTGGCTGCTGCGTTGCGGATCAAAAACACCATAAACACGGTGCAGTACAGCACTATTCACAAAAGGTCACTTTCCAAAACGGCACAAAGGACAGGGAAATTCATCTGTCACACAAGACATCTCACACTCATCCTTGCACCCGATATTCACACTAAGTCTCAATCACCATATATACAAACATCAAAACAACCCCTTTCAAGGTAAAATCCAAGTATTTCAGCGCAATTATAGTACACCCATACCAAAATGTCAACAAGCAGACAAAATGGTACTTGCGATTTTATGCAACCCATAGTAAAATACATTGGTGCTATGGTTTAGTATTCGAAGCATTCATAGATTATGTTATTGTGTCGGCACTGCCGACACAATTCAACTTTATAACTATATTAGCAGGGGTAGTAATGTGAAAAATAATGATTGCACA
>Ga0123356_10000857_pt1 | contig 33875 bp, 35 predicted proteins | sample TergutEmb28metaG_2_FD_92546 | JGI IMG/M metagenome (GOLD analysis project Ga0123356, IMG submission 92546) | Embiratermes neotenicus P3 segment gut microbial communities from Petit-Saut dam, French Guiana - Emb289 P3 | ecosystem: Host-associated > Arthropoda: Insects > Digestive system > Gut ...
AAAGACCGCATCCATAAGCATTCTCTCAACCATTACGATTATTGTGCTCTGTGCAATCTGGTGGTTCAAGAATTCATTTAACTGGCGGAGTTCCCATACCAAAAAATCCGCAATCGGGAATTCGGCATCCAAGAATGATCGGAGGTCAGACAATTCCGTACTCGGATCTTTGTCATAATAAACGCCCTTAGCAGCATCCGGCGAGGTTGCTATGTATAGATTTTCTCCCACATTTTCGACCAAATGACATGAGATCATTTTTGAAAAATGTCGGTTGAACGACCCAGAATTATATCTCGGGTCTTCCTTCAATAAAGCATTTAGCACATCCTGTCTGCAGAATACATCGCCGTCAATGTTCTTCAGTACCGTTGCATATCTCATCAGATCACTTCCTGTGATACATATTTCCGTTCGTCAAGAACTGATATATTAAAGGTGTATTAAGCAATAAAAATATAAATTTTGCTGAACACATAATAAAATGTCAGATCGATGTTCAGTTCAGATGGTTCTGCGGTTTCAAAGAAAAGATGCAAAGTTTGAATGCCGATACCCCCAGGTAATCACGCGGTCGGCATAATGATCCGTAAAAGAGAACGTCTGAGAATGAAAGGCATGAAAGTTTATTCCGACATCGTTATTATTGTGTTTACTTTACAGACAAACGTGGTAACGATACTCATACGCTATTCCGAGATAGGTTTGAAAAGCAAACCTATTCGAAAAAGATTCGAGACGCAATTAAAGGACAACATAATAAAAATGCTCTCTAACGACGGAATAGAAGGATTGGTAACATCAGACGGTTCTCGATTATACGCGAACGTCGCTGACGCAGAGAATGCGACACGTTCGATAAAAAGAGTATTTGGCGTATCTTCGTTATCCGTTACAGAAACATGCGGCTCATCAATGAATGAGATATGCGAAACGGCAGCAAAGTATTCTGTATCACGAATAAAAGAAGGACAAACGTTCGCAGTACGTGCAAGAAGGGAAGGAACTCATCCGTACAATAGTATGGAATTAGGAAAGGAAGCAGGATCTGCGATATTCTTAGCAAATAAAAATATCAAAGTGAATTTAACAGATCCAGATGTTACGTTCTACATCGAGGTACGAAATAATAGGACGTTCATATTCGATTCTTACATAAGATCTCACGCAGGTCTGCCTTTGGGAAGTCAGGGTCGAGTGATAGCGGAAGTTAACGATGACCGCGGATTGCTTTCAGCGTGGTTAATGATGAAAAGAGGCTGCAGAACGATAATCGTCGGTAATTACGATATTAACGTATTGAGAGCGTTCGACCCTTCGTTGAAAGTTGTTGCCGAAAGCGAACGCGATCGTTACAGAAAGGATATCTTAGGAAATGTTCTCGGAACTTCCTTGGAAAATTTCGTTACAATTGACGTAAAAGAATATGATGTTCCCGTTTATTTTCCGACCATAGGCATGAGCGATAACGAAGTATCGGAAATGCTTGATATCATACGCTCAGAGATATGAAATTTTCAATTTCAAGGTCTTGAAATTGAAAATTTGAAAAGAGAAAAGGTTTGGACGTAAAAAAGGAATTAAAAAGGAAATTACTTCCCTTTTCCGCCTTTAGCGTTTATCGACGGTCTGCACTTTTCCACGCCTTTGCCTTTCTTGTGCAGTCCTCTTCCTCTCTGTCCCGCGGACGTCTTTCCGCGGTACACACGTCCGCTCTGGTTCGGATCACATATCCAGTTAATTTTTGAATCGGACATTATGACCGGATGATGCGGATCAACGAGTATGACCTCATACCATTCGTACTGACCGTCCATCCCTACCCAGTATGAGTTCAGAACTTCCAGGTTCGGATATCTTTTCTGTGCCCTTTCCTCAGCAATTCTCTGCAAACTCTTGCCGACGGTTATCTTGGTGATACCCTTTCTCTTCGCTCTGCGTCCGCCTTTGATCGTTCTTTTGTTGAAAGTACCTTTTCTTACTCTTCCGCGTACGATGACGTAGCCTTGTTTCGCTTTATACCCTAAACTTCTGGCCCTGTCCAAACGCGTAGGACGTTCAACGCGGCAGAAGTTCTCTTCCCTTCTCCACTGATAACGTCTCTCTTTGTTGAGTTCTTTCAAATAACTTTTGTCAGGATTCTTCCATGCATCGGCGATGTATCGGTACATGCTCTTTCCGCTTACCGATGCGGCGCCTTCTTCTTTCTTATCTGCCATTTAGATCACCTTTCCGGATTCACCCCTTCGGGGCACATCTCCGTCATAACGTTGCGTTACGTAGCGTCCGCATACAACTGACCTGTATATAAAGTTTTAAGAAAAGAATGATTCTGTTCGCGTATGCGCCCAAACCCTTTTTATTATCGGAATATAATGCGGCAGACATGCGCAGGATAACCGTGGATCGTCTTATGGTTGTGCACAGATCCGCGATAGTGTCTGGTATGATGGACGAATTGAAACTGAAGGACGCCGTCAGAGACATCGGAACGCTGGAATACATTGTGGAGAAAGCAAACAGTATTCGCGACGATCTCAGCAGAGCGGCCTTTTTGTTATACAGTATTGCGAACTACCATCCGTTCGTTGAAGGGAATAAACGGACAGCTTTCCTCATGGCAGGAGTGGTGTCTAAAAAGTGTGATCTCAAAGAAGAGGCTCACGAAAGCAATATCATGATCCGCAAAATTGCCGCAGGAGAAATGGATGAAGAAGGAGTCAAAAGGTGGATCGAAGAAAAGTTCTTTAAGACGACTCACTGACTTAAAAGCATCAGGAGTTCCTTATGTTTCTCGAGCATATATTTCAGTCTTGCCCTATCCTCTGCCGAGAGTACCGACTCCTGTTTGAGATCGGGTGTAATGTCTATCGACATGGATGACTGTGTAACGCGCTCTTCATCAAGCATTATATGACCCATGGGTCATCAGATATTTGAAAATATGGAATGAGGAGCATTCGGCGGATCCTTCACAGTATGACATCAATTATCAGTTAACATTAAATACTACAAAACTCAGAATATCACCTATTCAGAGAAACTGTTTAATATAGGCACTAAAATTAAATACGGTTCCGCGGATAACACAGCAAGCATATAATCAATGCAGGCGATAATTATGGCAGCAGCAAAACCCTTATCGGTGTTCGAAGTGTACGACAGATTTCAGAACGGTAAAAAAGTAAGGGAGGAGATATGGGATTATTCCACTATACCGGAGAACGCCGCCGCATTCAAAGAGAAATATAAATTAAGATTCGGGAAGAACGTAATTCCTGAAGATAAGGACATCAAGAACCGTTTGTTCAACGCAGGAGTGGAGATGCTCGTCGAAACGGGATTCTTCAATCCCGATATCGGAAGGGTGATGTACATAACCGAATCAGAGATATTCGAAGGATTGAAGAGATCAACGAAAAGATTAAGATTGGGTACAGGAAGGGAAGAGGTCATATGCGGCCGCCGCCACGGTAACAGTTCCGTGAGGCCGGTGATACAAGGCGGACCCACCGGTACACCTGTATCGGAAGATGTTTTCGTACCTATGATGCAGGCGTATGCACAGGAATCCATGATCGATACGCTGGCAAGCGGTGTCATGGCAACGATAGAAGGTCATCCTGCAACAGCAAATACGCCGTGGGAGATCAAAGCGACACTTGCCGAGATAAGATCAATAAAAGAGGGAATGATACGTGCCGGACGCCCCGGAATGGGGATCAAGGGGCCGGATACTCCGCTTTCCGCGGCCGGAAGGCTCATATCGGGATCGGGATCGGGAACGGGTCTCGCTCGGAACGATCTTCATTTGTGTTCGCAACTGAACGAACTGAAGATGGACATGATGGGACTGAACGTGATAGCGGGATGGGCATCGGACGGCGATACCGTAATGGTTGAACAGATGCCGATGTTCGGCGGTTACTGCGGCGGTATCGAGGAAACGGCGATATGCAGCGTCGCAACAACACTTGCATCGGCGGCGCTGTTCGATGCCGATATACACTTGGACGGTACGATCAACATGAGCCTCGGTATTACAACGGCAAGAGAAGCGTTACAGATAGCAGCCCACGTCGCAGCAGCGATGGATGCGAACACGGACATGCTTCTTGCCAATCAGTATTACACAGCCGCAGGCCCGTGCACAGAAATGTGCCTGTTCGAGGTCGCGGCGCAGGCGATATGTGATACAGCGTCAGGAAGAGAACTGATATCCGGTACCGCGTCAGCAAAAGGTATCGCAAGGGACAAGACAACACCGCTGGAAGCGAAGATGATGGCCGAATCATCGGCAGCGGCGGCAGGTATGAAGGTAACGGAAGTGAATCACATACTCGATATAATCATCCCAATGTACAGCGAAGGATTCCCGCAGCCGCCCAAAGGCAAGCGTTTTCAGGACTGTTATGACCTGAGAACGGTAACGCCGTCTGAGGAATATTTAGGGATATATGACAAAACAATACTGTCGTTGAAGGAGATAGGTCTCGATATCAGATATTAAAACGTTTCTGTTATTGTACGTATTTTTAGAAACGTTTAAATATCTAATCAGCAGAAAATCATCCAATAGACAGAAACTGATATATATTTGATACCACAAGTCCCCAAAGCAACACACGGGGGACGGTCTGGGACCGGTAGGCCTCTACAGCCGCGCTAGCGGGGTTCAATTCCCCGGTCCCTCGCTTGCTAGGGATCAGCATGAAAATAGCAATAGTCGGCGGGGCGCTCCAAGGCATGGAGGCGGTATATCTTGCAAAGAAAGCAGGATTCAAAACGCTCGTATTAGATAAAAGCAACAATGCGCCTGCGTTCTCGATGTCCGATGAATTCGAAACGATCGATATACTTGAAAGAGAGAGCGACGCGAGAAAGATATTCAGGAAATGTGATGCCGTATTACCGGCATGCGAAAACATGAGAGCATTATTGAAATTGGATGAGATGTTCCGATATTCGGATATTCCTTTACTGTTCGACATGCGTTCTTATAAGATATCATCGTCAAAGAACGCATCCAACGCCATGATGGAAAAGATAGGGATACCTATGCCGAAGAAATGGCAGGAATGCGATCTTCCCGTCATCGTAAAACCGTCGTCACAAAGCGGAAGCGTCGGTGTCACAGTTGCTTACACCAAGGACGAACTGAACGAAGGGATACGCAAAGTAATGGGTCTCGGCGATGAGCCGGTGATACAGGAATTCGTCCGCGGAAAGAATGTATCCGTCGAGGTCATAGGCGACGGCGAGGAATTCCGATCTTTCGTTACCACGGAAATAATGTTAAGCAAGGATCGTGACTGCAAAAGAGTAAAGTGCTCACCAGAAATTCTCAGCGAACAAAGAGAGCAGGAATTCAAAAGGATCGCGGAAAGAACGGCAAGAAGCATCGATCTGAGATCGCTGATGGATGTTGAGGCGATAGAAACGAAGAACGGACTGAAAGTATTGGAAATAGATGCGCGCATCCCAAGCCAAACGCCGGCCGCGGTATTGGCGGCCACAGGCATCAATCTGCTGGAAGAGATGATACATCCGTCATCGGCGGTAAATGAAGGAAAGGCATCGTCGTATGAACATTTTATCGTAAGATATGGAAAGATGATGACCTGCGGCGAAAAGGAATTCGCCAATGTCCGTGATCCTAAGATCATCCGCGGACTGTTCGGCGCGGACGAGATGATAACCGATCATGAGAACGGATCCAATATATGGAGATGTACGATGATAAATTCCGCCGCCGATGAAAAAGAGCTGGAAAAGAAACGTGCCAGATGTATAAACGCAATAATAAAAGAATGCGAAATATACGAATTCGCCGACGAGTCGCCGGCTATATCGTGAATGAAGAAAAAAAGAAAAGGATGCATCCTTCCGGATGCTGTCCTATGGTGTTTTTTGTCAGATCATCGGCTCTTCATTCTTTATGAAATCCGCATCATCGCTGAACAGTTCGTCATCACACATGCATCCGCGGGTCATCTTCAGTACAATTCCGGAAACGATCCCCAGCGAAAGCGCAGCAACGAATACAATGAGACCAACCGCAATGTTAGCCAATGCCCAGTTGACAGCGCCGTAGAGCAGCATTACCAATGATGATGCGGCAACACCCACCCATCCGGCGACGCCGTGCAGATTATGGACACCCATGACATCCCTCGCTCCCAGCCAATCACAAAGCCGCGGCTGCAGATATATGAACGATAAAGCGGAAACAATACCCGCAACAATACCTACGGCAAGAGCAGCCCACGGTCCGACCATCAGGAGAGGCGCACCTATTGCAACAGGGCCCGCAAGCATTGCATACGTGTATACAAGCGGATCCACCTTCTTCTGTATCTTATAACAAACGATCCATGCGCTTATCACGGAACCGATACCGGCAAGATAGCAGGTGATCATTCCGATCGTCACAAGATCCATCGGAAGCAAAGCGGTAACGAACGCAGGCCAAAGCACCCACAGCAACATTGCCGCAAGCCATACGAATGAGACGCTGTGTGTTGTCGTATACATCGGTTCTTTGAATGTTCTTTTCTCCCTCAATGCAACAGCAACACCAAGACCAAAGTATGCGGCGCACATGTGCACCAGTATGGATCCTCCTGGATCCTGCGCAAATGCTCCGAATAACGTCACATTTCCGATGAACCATTCTATAAGCACGTAAGAAGGTGCGAAAAGTATCCCTATCAAAAGATATTGCCACATCTTCACCGTTCCGAGGAAACAGCCTATCGCTATCACCAACGTTATAGAACATATCACCGCGCCAAGCATCAGATCTTGGTTCCACGCGTCTTTGAAATATACGTCATGAATGAACAGATACACAACAAAACTTCCCGCCGCCGCCAGAAGTACTGCGAGAGCAACACCCCATTCATACTTTTTCACGAATATCATCAGGAACGCGACGAGCATCAGCATGAACCATATCATCACGTTCTTCACGAACTTGAGGTTCTCCCAGACCTCATCATGTACCGCCGCCGGCCCGCCTGTTCCCGGGATACCGGAAAAGAAGAACAGGAGGGCTGCGGCAACGGTAAACAGAATGACGAAACATAATATTTTCAAATCGATCTTCATTTGACCACCGTATCTTTTTTTAAGAAAATGGTAAGAGGTTTAGGTGAGGTATCAGTCCATCATATCCAGACCTGCAGCGTTCAGTTTCTTTACCGCATTATCGTAAATTCTGCGGTATTCCTCCGTCGGCTTTACGGTAAGGACGTCGTAGCACTCGCGGAATGTCTTTCCGGCAGGCGCTTTTGCGTAATCCTTCTCGTATCCTGCGATAAGTTTTTCCAATATTCTGTTAACTTCCGGTATCTTCATACCGGCTGTCGCAATGGCCGCTTCGCCCATGATCCTTGCTTCCATGCCTGTCGTCTTATCCTGAGCAACACCCTTTGCAGCCGCGGAACCTGAAAGAAGTTCTCTTCCGGATGCAGTATCACAAACTGCCTGCGCTGCCGTTTCTATCAAGCACATTTCTGTGCACGGGCCTGCAGCAGTGTAATACTGGTTAGCAAGAAGAAGATCCGTATTCGCATCTATCGCCGCTGCGACGTGGGCTGCTATCTGTAACGTTTCCCGAGAGGTCGTGATGCCCCATCTTATGTGTATCGGGCCGTCCAGATGGAAATTGCCGCTGAACAGTGCGAACGATGCCAATGTTGTCGCTACGTCGCATATGGCCGTTTCTTCAACGCCACCGCAGTAGCCGCCGAATATCGGCATCTGTTCGATCATTATCGTATTGCCGTTGGCTGTCCATCCGGCAAGCATGTTCAGTCCCGCCATATCTATCTTCAGTTCATTCAGTTGCGAGCACTCATGCGAATCGCATACCCTCATTCCGGTGGATGCCATATCTGCGGCGAGACGTCCGGCTGCGGACAGCGGCGTCTCAGGTCCCTATATCGCGAGTCCGGGACGTCCGGCGCGTATGCGTGCTTCCCTTACCGCACGGACCTCGGCCATCAGCGCACGTATCTCGTACGGTGTGTTCGTTGTTGCAGGATGACCTTCTATCGTTGCCATCACACCGTTCACAAGCGTATCAACTACTGATTCCTGTGCATAACTCTGCATGACCTGTACGAAAATATCTTCCGACACGGGCGCACCCGTGGGTCCGCCCTGTATCATCGGTTTCACGGAACTGTTGCCGCGGCGCGGATAGAATCTGGCAACGTCCCTTCCTTCACCTAACATCAATTGTTTCGGTGTTTTCTTTATTCCCTCTTTTATCTCGGATTCCGTCACATACATGACCCTTTTCAGATCAGTGTTGTAAAATCCCGTTCTGACAAGCATTTCCATTCCTGCATTGAACAGGCTGTTCATTGTTGCCTTATCCTCAGGTATTATCTTATCACCGAAGTTCAGTTTGTATTTGTTCTTCAATTCCGTCGCATTCGTCGGTATTATCGAATAATCCCATTCATCCTCCGGAACTTTCTTTCCGCTGACAAAGCGATCGTACACATCAAAGATGTTCAATGCCCTTTCTGTCGCCATATGATCACTTCCTCATGAGTTTGTTCACGAGTTCAACTATCTCCGCTCCATTCTCAGAGTAACCGTCAGCGTTTATCTGGTCGCACCATTTCTGTGTGACGGGAGCGCCTCCGACGATAACTTTGAAAGAGGCGTCCGCTTCTTTTACAGCTTTTACCAATTCGCCCTGTACCTGCATTGTCGTGGTCATAAGCGCAGATCCTCCGAGCACGTCCGCTTTGTGCTCCGCACCTGCATCCATGAACTTGTCCGGAGAGACATCCGGTCCGAGGTCCATGACCTTGTATCCCGCTCCTCGGAGCATTGCACAGCACACGTTCTTTCCTATCTCGTGGATATCGCCTTCGACGGTGCCCATTATTACCGTTCCGCGGAGAACATTCTCGCCGGCCTGCATCAGAGGTGCAAGCAGTTTCAGCGCAAGTTCCATTGTTTTCGATGCCGCGACCACTTGCGGCAAGTATATCTCAGCTTTATCGAATCTTTCTCCGATCGTTTCCATTCCTTTTCCGAGGCCGTTCTGAACGATGGCCCTCGGCTCAATACCTGCTTCAATGGCCATTTTTGTGGCGCTCTCCGCAAGTTTCAGGTTCCATGTTTCGACCGATTCCTTAAGATCGCGCAATATTTTTTCATTATCGCTCATTTCATCACCAAACCTATGTGCGCGCCCGAGCCCCGGAACCTGTGACCAGTATCCGGGGCCCGATCGCGGGCGACAGAAGGCGGTCTCACCGAACATGTACAAAGAACAGCATCTCCAACGATGCGCAGCTTTGAGGAAACATGGCTTTTTCCATTCCCGATGCTGTTTCTGTCATACATTTCATCGGTACGAGAGTATTACTCTACCGACACGCCCTCAAAGCCAAAGGATAGATTAGATATCTAATATATAATTGTATCTAATTTACTATCATTTTAATATTAACATGTATATAAATGTATCTAAATTAGTCACTTTACAAACCTTAACGTATATAAATAATGTCACTTAGCACATCAATTCGCCGCGAGGCCGCATATACAAAAAAGGTCAGAAGAAATCTGATAAGGAGGTCTTTTTCGAAACGATGCTCTTTTTGTCCGATCTCTTTTCTTCTGTTCTGACATTCGGCATAGGGGATGTTTGGAAATCGCCGTCAAAAAGTGTTGCCTGCTGACTTCCGAGCATAAGATCCTTCTCAGACCATCCGAATACCTCGGTAATACGCGAGGCCATGTTCGCCAAGCGTTCCGCGTAATATTTGTGATCGGGCCTCGATAAAAATTCCTTGCCGCTGATGTACGGTTCGACCGTCTGCGGCGTTCTCGAAGAATCTGTGACTATCCATGATACTTTCATCCCGGGAATGAACTCGTAACCCATTTCCATCATTTTTTTGGTTGCCTGAACATTTGCCATTCTGTCAGGCGACTCATATTTTCCGAAATCCCTGCACGTTCTTGATATGACGAGGTCGGAAACGTCAACTTTTCCCGTAATGGTATCCTGTACTGTCCTTTTCACCAATGCGACAGCCTCCTCGTTCTTCTCATCCAGTATCTTTTCGAACAGTTCTGTGAGCAGTCTGCTTTGAAGATCGAAGGAATCCGATCGCCTTACCTCATAACCGCGTATCAGTAACTCTTCCTTAGGCCAGACCACTTTTCCGACATACCTTTTCTTCTTACCGTGCGAGAACAGCGGTTCCATTATCTTCTCGAATTCCAACTGGCGGCCTTCTGCGGAGTAACGTTTCGCTATCGCAGTACCGAAGTTCAGAGTATCTTTAAGATCATCATAAGGAGAGCGTATGAAAACGGAATCCGTATCTGAATAAATTACCTGTATCCCCTCGTTCCCGAGCTCTTCTATTATCCCTTTCACAGTAGCGCGCGCGAACGATGTTATCGATCCGCCAATGCTCTTATCCGTGAAACGGTAGAACGATGATGCAAAAACACCGTAAAAAGAGTTCATTAACACCTTGACCGCATTCTGAAGGCCGTCCAGATAATGATATTCGTCTCCGGAAGAATCTTTCATCCTTTTCTTTATGCTGTCCCTTTCTTTCATTAAATTATCTAGTATTCCGGGAAGGATGCCGACTTTCTTCTCCTTGGAAACGAACCTTACTCCGTTGGGGCTTTCTATATCTCCGTCCTTTGATATTGTCGTGAAACATATGTTCTTTGATATTATCAGGGAAGGATACATCGATTTGAAATCGAGCACGCACACCCAGTGATATAATCCCGGGGTTATCGTATGCACGTAACCTCCTTCTATCTGCTCGCCTCTGCTGAAATCTCCTGTCAACGGGACGCCGACATTAAGGCGATCCGCTTTTCTTATGAGTATCGAGTCTATCAGTTGCGACGATCCGGATGTGAGGACATCCTCTAACGGAAGTTTGGAAACAGCCGCGAGATCCATTCCTTTTCTCACAGTTCCCAATGTGTTCAATATCCTTAACGAAAGTTCTGCGTCCTTTACGCAATATTTCATAACTTTCTCTTTATCGTCCTTCCATTCCTGATCCATCTTCTTCGGATCCACGTCCATCTTCTGTTCGCCCAACAGTTGAAGTGAAACAGCGTTCAACGTTTCCTGTTTCGGACGCAATTCCCTTCTGACCGCCCACCATGCGTCTATTACAAGTCTTCCCTTCAACCGCCAGAACTTTTCACTTACGACCCGCGGGTGACCGCGGTCACGACCCCATTTAAGTTCGTGTATCTTGTTCTTTTCCGCTCTTTCGACGATCATCTTGATGTCGTAATTATCAATATTGTATCCCGTTATAACGTCAGGATCCTCTTTCAGTATGTGTTCAGAGAATTTTTCTATGATGTCCTTTTCGTTGCCGTATATCGGTTCGCATTCTCTTATCTTATCATCTTCGCCTATCACCGAACAAATAGTATATATCGTTCCGTCAGAGATGCTGTTCTCAATATCGAACGACAGTATCTTCAGACCGGGATCGAAAGGTTCTATGTTCTCAAATGATAATAATTCGACGGAAAGGTCTGCGGCGTGTTCATTCTCTGTTTCGTTGCCGATGACGGATATACAGGAATTCATGTCGTTATCGTAAAGGTAACGATGATGGAACGGGATGTCCGCAGCCAGTATGTCATATTCCCTTTTCCATCGGTTCCTGTACGAAGGTACCGTCCAAGGATACTTTATCGTAACTTTGATGGTATCGCGTTCTTTGCCGCGGTGGAAGAGTTTTTTCTCTTCTATTGAAATGACGTCTTTATCTTTATTCAGTTCACTGCGTACGTTCTCTCTCGGTTCAACTATAAAAAAATAAGGTCTGGCTCTTTTATCTGATATTACAATGGATCTTTTGTCGCGGGTCTTGCCGAAGAGTTCTATTACAATGTCATCGCCGCTCTGTCTGTATGATGCGCTTATGAGCCTGACATCCCATTTTCCCGTCATATTACCTTCCGGACATTATCTTTATGATGTCGCCGTCCTCCAATATATGATCGGCACCGACAGTACGTTTTGTTCTTGCGTTCACTGCCCTTATGAACTTTTCTCCGAGTTCCGTATGAACGCGGTAAGCAAGTTCTCTTGCTGTTGAACCCCTCGGCAGAAGTATCGCATCCGGCAAGACGCGATCGTGATGATCCGTGAATTTATTCTCATCTTCGACCGGATACACAGCGATAAGGTCAAGCATCCCGAACGCGGCGGCCTCAAGACATGCCTGCACCCCCGTTCCGTTGTGTTCCTTAATTTTTTCGGAAATGCGGTCAAGCGCTCTCTTTTGATTATCATTGAGTTTTTCTGCGTTGCTTATTGTGAATGCCTTATCGCCGGGCGCATATCTTATGAGACCTGCGGCATTGGCCTTTTTCAATGCCAATTCAGATTCTGACATTGTAACGATCGCTTTGTCACCCAACTCCTTTACTTTTTCAATATTTCCGTTGGGAGCGATATCCGCTTTATTCATTGCAATGAGCATCGGTTTGCTCAATTCTCTTAATCTCACGGCTATTGAAAGGAGAGTATCATCATCCCATTTTGTAGGGTCCTCAGGAGGAGAGACATCACGAAGCGCCTGTTTTATCTGTGCTTCCGTTATGTTCAATCCCATCAGACGATTATGAACGGCCGTTTCTATCTTGTCGCCCTGCATCTTCGTCTGTCTTGCGATCTTGTTAAAACCGTTCTTTAATATCTCGCGTATCCAGAATTCTATCTCCTTCCTCAGGAAGATGATATCATCACGCGGGTCATGATCTCCGGGTTTTCCCGGATTTCCCTCCAGATCCGTGGATCCGCTTACGTCTATTACATTTATCAGCGCATCCGCCTGCCTCAGATCATCCAAGAACTGATTTCCTAATCCTTTTCCCTGCCACGCATCCGGAACGAGACCGGCAACATCAAGCAGTTCCACCGGTACGGAACGTATGCCGTCGTTGCACGCTGAATTGTTGGGATTGCATTTAATTCCTAATTCTTTGCAAGGGCACGGCGTTCTTATGTATGCGATACCTTTGTTCGCATGTATCGTCGTGAACGGATAGTTGGCTATCTCCGCCGGTGCCATTGTGGCCGCTGCGAAGAACGTTGATTTCCCGACATTCGGTTTGCCTACGATCCCTATCTGCATGATATACGGATAAGCATCAATCAGTTATATCTTTCCGCATTTCAAACACCGCATCCGCTAATTTTCCGATATCTTCCGGAGAAAGAATTTCCATGCGGTCATCAAGATAAGGAATATTCGCCTCTTCCCGTATGAAAATGCCTTCTGTTCTCAGCGCAGAACGTATCTTCTTCCTTCTGTGCAGAAAACCTGCGTCGACAACATTGAAGAAAGTATCTTCATCTTTGACATTGAACGGCGCCGGCCTCGGAATTATCTCGACGATGGCGGAATCAACTTTCGGACGTGGTTTGAACCTCGATGCCGGAACATTCTCAAGTATGCGGCATTCCGCACGGTAATAGACGTTCACCGTTAATCTGGAATAGTCCACCTCTCCGCGTTTGGCGACCATTCGTTCCGCAAATTCTTTTTGCACCATCACCACGGCTTTCTTGAAATTGTAAGAAAGTAACTTGAATATCACCGGAGTGGAGATGCTGTACGGTAAATTACTTACAAATCTGTCGAACTTCGGCCACTGAACTTCCAGCGCGTCGCCCCTTATCAGTTTAACACGGTCACCGAACGTTCCTTCAATATGATCGGCAAGTTTCTCATCAATTTCTATTACAGTAACATCACCGGAAACGTCAGCAAGTTTTTCTGTGAGCATTCCGAGTCCCGGACCTATCTCCAATATGCGGTCGTTCTTGTCTATTGACGCAAAATCTATCTGACGGAACGCAACACGGTCGTCAATAAGAAAATTCTGGCCTTTGCTTTTCTTAGGTTTGACGCTGTGTTCGGCCATCAGCCTTGACGTTTCATTGCGATTCATCTTACAAAGATATAATGCTTCAGCGAAAGATCCGATAATTCCTGTATGATACGTCTGACTATCAGTTTTTCCGGCCCTTTCAATAACGGAACTCTGTTCGCAAATTCCGTGAAATCCTTGAACTTTCCTTTCTTGCGTTCATCCAGTATCGCCATTAACGTCTTTTTCCCGAGACCCGGGAGTTCTTCGAGCATATGTTTTCTCAGTGATATCGCTTCCGCAACGTTATAAAAACTTATGAATCTCGCCTGGTCGTTCATAACGATGCTCAAAATAACGAATTCCAGTTCCGCTTTTGCAGCGCTCGTCAATTCGTCAAAACTTACGCGTCTCTTTATATGGTCAACATGCGTTCGCAATGACGGTTCCTTTCCTATATACACACGGTCGCACGGATTCATCGCAACATTCGCTTTAGGAACGATCTCGAACAGTTTGAACTCTTCTTCACCCACCGCATAGCACAAAGGCTCACGTTTGGCGTAACCGCTCGTGGGCAGACCCTGCGCCAGGTAATCTAAGATATACGCATATTCTTCCATTGTGAGACCTCCCGTACAAACTCAAAGGTACTTTCCCACTATTTCTATTATCTGTTTGACGTCCTCTGCTGAAAGATTCACTCTTTCCTTTGCGAATATCGCACGGACGTCCTCCGGATATCTCGGCAGGATGTCGCCGATCTTATTTGCGGCGTAGTCAGTCACAAAACTAAGCGCACGGATATCATCGGTAAGCGCTTTCACGTCCTCTGCGGACAATGATACCATGGACTGAGAATGTTCCAAAGCGGACCGCTGTACGGTTCCCAATTCTCGCTTGCTGCCTTCTGCGTCAAGCATGACCTTGACATCTGCCAAACTTACGTAATTCTCAGCCATTCTTATCACTCATCAGTTATTTCTTTTCAGGTGCTCCGGACGAGCCACCACCATTTTTAATTTGTTGCCGTCGTAGACATTGACCTCATATGCCGATCCCCTCTGTCCCACCACCACACCGGTGAGTCCGTGGAACCTTGAGAACGGCATCCCGTTGTGGACGCTCGGGTCTATGATGATATTCACCTTATCACCTTCCGCGAACTCCTGGAACCCTCTCGTTATCGGCGAAAGTCCGCGTGCTCTCGGTCTCTTGGACATGAGCGTACGGGTCTTTGTCCTTGTGCCTTTAGATGCTTTCATCTGATTACCTCGTGATCGTTGATCGCCAACACATCAAGCGTCTCCACACGGCATTGAACACCGAGAACTTCGGAGAAGTTCGGTCTGCTCCTGCCATCGTCGCCGGATACGAATTCTTTTACATATGTTCCCGAGCCCGTTTCAAGGGTCAGGTTGAATGTATCGTCATCGATCCAGTCGGCCTCGACCCAGAGGATCTCCCTTTTTCTTACGAGATCGGCACGTCTGTGCTCGACTCTCGCAGGGGTCCTCTGTTCAATACAGAGATTCCTGAATGTCCGGGCTACCTCATTTACTCTCTCTTTATTAACTTTACCATCTGCCTTCACTTTTACTTTATATGTTTTAGTGGGCGTCATTTCCTTTATTTTCTGAACGGAACCCCTTGAAACGAACCGGAGGCTGTTGAATTTCGCAAGTTCGGAAAGATTCGCTCTTTTCTCTAATTCGTCGAGATCTATCGCTCTTTTCCGAGGTGTGCTTATCTCAAGCACGAACGGTCTTCCCGTTCCGAGCGTCAGTGCATCAATGTCCTCACGTCCCATGCCGTGAAGGAAATGTTCCGAACCGTCGCTCATCTCTAACGCAATGTCACCTATTATCTCCTGCACGGAGGTAAGATACATCTTGCCGGCGCCTTTGCATCTCGGACATCCTTTTCCTTTACAGACCCTGCACGGCCAGATCGTTTGCGGTATCTCTCTTGAAAGTTTGTTATACCTTCCGTAGATGAATATCGGCGCTATGTCCAATGTAACATCAGCGAAACGAACGTCAACGCATGCGACCACCTGAGGACTTTTGAATTCAACGGCACGGTTTATCTTCGGTAATGCAAGTTTCCCTATCTCTCTGTTCAGTTCCGTTTTCAATGATTCTGCATTCTCCGTTCCCAGTTCTTCCCACAGCGCCTTCTCTTTGTCGGCCGTTCCCGGATCGATACGGGAACCTATGAGGAAATTTTCCGTATCTATCGACAAAATACTTTCTGCGCATGCGTCCGCAAATCTGTCGAGAATAAGAAAGACGTCATCGCACAGCGAACAGTTCTTCGGAACGTTCGTATCGATGCCCCTTGATGAAAGCGCATCCCTTATCATGCGTCCGCGCTCATCGTTGGTCATCCCCGTTCCCAATTTGCCGAACAGACGTCCGAGGCAGTGATCGCATAATCCTTTCTTCACAGCCATCTCGGCAATAGAAAGATTATCATATACCCAGTCATTCAAATTTATCGCCTCAGATATCGAATCCCATCTCAGCGATCCTGAGTTTAGGGCGTTGTCCTTCAAGGTATCTGTACACGGTCGAATGCTCACTTCCGTTCAGTAATAATTCGATAGCATGCTTCGCCACCGGCAGACCGACAGATGATCCTATGAGCGCTATGGTATTGCCGTAAACTGACATACTGACGCCCGCAAGGTCCTCTATCAGGCTTCGTGTCCTTCCGCCTTGTCCTATGACACGGCCCCGTACGCGGGCCAGCTGATTATTGCGGCCGCCGACAAATTCCTTCAGATCGATAACTTCCAAATATTCATCATCGGTGAACAGTCTCATCGCACGTTCCGGTGAGAAGCCGCGGCCTATCGCCTTTACGACGTCCATCAGTTCCAGTACCGCAAGCGGATCCTTTGCCTTATCGTCATGTATCAGGACCTCTCCTTCCTCGTCAACATCTATCTTGACGCCTGCTTTCTTCGAAAGCATCCTTTTCGTCTCGCCTTTGTTCCCTATTATCGCTCCGATACGGTCGCTCGGTATCCTGATGGATCTCATTCCTCTTCCTCCGTGTTCAGGGTCTCTTTCATTATCACGTCCGATTTAATTATATCGGCACCGCGATTCTTGAAAAAGCGGTTCACGTTCTCAATGTCACGTAACAAGAATTCCTTGGCGTTGAAGTGATCGGCGGTCATCGCTTGGCCGCAGTCTATCAGTATCGGCCCCTCTTCCGGCATCAAGATGTTATATTCGCTCATGTCGCCGTGAACAAGGTGCGCCTCCTGCCATCCGTCGATTATGAAAGAGATCACTTCATCATAAGTTTCGGTGGGCTCTTCAAGTATCACATCTTTGAGTTGCGGCGCAGGGCCGTTCTCGTTGCCTATGTATTCCGTTACTAAGCAATTCTTAGCATATGATACCGGTTCAGGTACAGGGATCTCCGCTTCATAATATCGTTGAAGATTTCTGAACTCTTTGTTCGTCCAAGCGTATATCATCTTCCTTCTGTTTCCCGTCAATCCCTTGAATCTCGGATCACCTTCGATATATTTCCCGAAATGTTTGAACGTTGACGTGGACGTTCTGAATATCTTCAGCGCGAACGGTTCTCCTTCCTCCGATTCAGCATAAAAGACATTGCCTTCCTTTCCTGTTGATATGGGAAATTTTACGGAATCGATGATACCGGAGGTCATCATATCATATATCGTCAGAAGCGTCTGTTTATCAAATACCTCATCAACTGTCTGGCGTTCATCGCCGGTACGGTTGGTTTTAAGCGCATCGACACGCGCTTCCAGATAAGAGTACATCTCGTCGTATGACATTTTAACGCTCAGAATATGTCGAGGTTCTTGGGGACCTTCCCTCTTTTGCTCAGATTCACGGCTTGTGTCTTCGTGTATCGGAACCTTACATCGCATTTGTCCGGCTGGAAATCCCAAAGCGAGATTATCAGCAGATCGCCTTCGCGTATCCACATCCTTTTCTTTATCTTCCCGGGGATACGGCCCATTCTCGAAACGCCGTCCTCGCACATCACTTTTATCTTGGATGCTCCGAGCAGCTGATCCGCTATGCCGAACATCTCACCTTCCTTTATGTTCGGGAGGCGTACACGTGAAACATCCTCGTCCGGACTCTCCAGCGGCTCATGGTCACTCATTGTTATCGTTCGCATCCATCATATGGACGTATTTAAAATATTCTCAGCGTTCACCGTATACGCGTATCATCGGTCCTTGTTACTAAAAGTAAGCATATGGTGTTCATTATCCTCGGAACGTAACAATCTTTTAATGTTTTCTGATCGTTCGTTCGCAAGAGGTTCGACGCTATCGAAAGTGCTTCCGGACGGACGAACAAATTTTAAGGAGCCAGATGTTAAATATTAAACACTGATTACGAGACAAAAGTGATAATCGCCGTTTAAAATAAAATTCATATAATCAGACGAATATGCCGCGATTACCGGGAAAAACGGGAAGCTCCGGATACCGCCGCGAGTTTCCAGCAGTGGCGGTATCCGGAACCGTTACGGAGGAGGTGATATCTATGCGCCGAATTCTACGGATTCGGATCACCGTTATTATCGGTGACCTCAAGATCATTATCGATCTTGAAGTACCTTGAGACCGGTCGTCTAGCCCGCGTTACGGGCTCGGTCCTTCGGGCCGTTACTTCCTCCCAGTTTATCATGCATATCGATGTATATAAATTCATTCGGTCCCGATCAGAACTTCTTGAACGAATACCTTAACGCTTCCACCGCCGGTAATTCTTTTCCTAAAAGGAATGTCTCCAATGCGCCTCCGGCCGTGCTTACGTATGAAAAACCATCGGTCATGTCGAACATATCGGCAGCGCCTATCGTATGGCCGCCTCCGATGACGGACTGACCTTTGCTCTCTGTCATCGCCATCATCAATTCTTTCGTGCCTTTTCCGAATCCTTCTTTTTCGTACAGTCCCGCAGGGCCGGACATGAATGACGTTCTCGATGATGTTAACACTTTACCGAACTTTTCAATGGAATCGTCACCTATGTCAAGCGCCGCCTCCGGTACCGGAAGATCACCGACCCTTACATTCACACGTTTGCCGTTACGTTCAACGGCAACATCCGCAGGCAACAGGATCCTTTGACCGTACCTTGTCATCATATCCTTGGCAGCATTCACATTCTCAGGGGTCATCTCTTCCTTGAGGAATTCCATGCTTCCGGGGCCGAGGTCAACGCCCCTTGCCGAAAGGAACGCATTTCCTGCAAGTCCCGTAAGTATCACAGTATCGGCGGTATTGCTTCCCAGAACATGATCTATCATCGGCGACACATCGCCGAACTTGGCACCGCCCAGAACGAACACGGAAGGTCTTCTCGGTTCTCCGAATATCGACCGGAGCGCGTATATCTCCTTCGCCATGAGCCTTCCGGATGCCGACCTCACCTTTACAGGAAAACCGACGAGCGAGCATTGTGACCTGTGAGCGGCGCCGAACGCGTCGCATATGTAATAATCAATGAACGGGACCAGCTCGTTGACCAATTCCGAATCAGCGTGACCGTTCATGTCCAATTTCAAAGTTTCGCATTCAAGCCCGCGGACATTCTCAAGCATAAGTACATCTCCCGCGGAAAGTGATCTTATTCTCTCCTTCGCGTCGTTCCCGATTATATCGTTAACGTACTGGACGCAATGATTAAGATGTTCCGAAAGTCTTTTCGAATGCTGTTCCATGGGAATGAAATCCCATTTTCCTTTCCTGCTCTGGTGCGCCAGTATGACTACTTTTGCTTTCTTTCCCATAAGTTCCCTGACCGTCGGAACTATCCTGCGTATCCTGGAATCATTTATGATCTGTAAAGTTCCCTTATCAAGCGGGCAGTTGATGTCCACCCTCAATAATACTGTCTTTTCCTTGAGGTCGAGATCTTCCAAGGTGTGAAAATCTTTCATATTGATCCTCATATCCCCATTGCCTTATCCGTCCTGCTCATAGACGCAGAAGCATTCTCCTCCGTTTTGCACATGGATCGTATGCAATCTATTATCTCGGGGATGACATCACTTTCCTGATGTACCGCCTGATAATAGTACAGAGTATCGCCGACAACTTTCACGCCGTCCTCCCAAACAACGATCTCAAACATGTCGCCTCTCGATCTTCCGAGGTCTCGGGCAAGTTCCATTATCTGCGCCGATGATTTTATCCCGCTCTTTCCTTTGACGAGTTTCACGCGTTTCGTGTCCCTCCATAATGCAATTACATCTTCTGTGGAGGCCTCTGCGTTCAGTTTTACCATTATCGTGTGGAGATGCATTATCGTCGTCGGTACTTTCACGGCCATTGTCTGAATATTAAGCCAAGGCATTATGCTTTGAACATCCGGTCCGTGATGTGTCGGTATCTTCAATGACGGCTCTATGGCATTTATCGGACCGCTCTTGCTGTTGCCCGGGTCGGCGCTTCTCCTTATCAGAGTTGCGAACACATTCTGTATCCCGTATCTCTTATCCAAAGGATATAACGTCCTTATCAGTCCGGTGGTGTTGCATGAGACCACACGCGAGAACTGTGCGCCCCATGATTCTTTGTAGTTCGCGGATGCGTTGAATGATATTCCCGTGAGGCTGTGATCCTCTCCGCCTTGGAATATTCCTTTCACACCGGCATCAGCATACTCTTTTTTGTATCCTTCAGCAACATCTCCTGGTGTGCAATCAACGATGATATCAACTTTTTTGTACATGTCCCTTATCAGACCGGCCACTTTTATTCCGGCCTTCTTGAATTCCGCCTTCGCTTCCTCATCAGGAACGTAAAGCGGATATCCGAGATCGTTCGCAGTATACGCTTCGAACGTCGGTCTTGTTTTTGTCACGCCGACAACCATCATGTCATCTTGCTGTTCTATCGCCGTGGCAGCCCTTTTTCCTATCGTGCCGAACCCGTTTATACCGACCTTGACCTTCATAATATCTTGGTGCGCGTATGCGGTAGCATAAGATAAGGTTTTACTTCACCGAATACAAATTTTTCGTTCTTTCGGTACGTATGATCAAATGTTCCAATGTCTTTTGAGGAATTTTCTGACATTTTCCACGGCGATCACTCCGCCGAGGCCGTCCTCCATATCTTCGTTGTACTCCGGAACGATCTCTTTTCCCTCGAACGCCGCCAATACGCCGGCGACCACTTCCGCGGTCGCACGCAGATGATATCCTCCTTCCAGAACGAATGCGATCTTTCCGTCAACGCTCTCTTTGATGAGCGCCTTGCACGCGTCAACGTAACCTTGGGTGCTTAATCTTAAATTTGAATTCGGATCGCAGTAATGTGCGTCCACTCCTAAAGATACGACAATAAGTTCCGGTCCGTACTCCCTTATTATAGGTATGATGATCTCATTCATCGCTTTCCGGTATGCCCTGTTCCCAGATCCGGGGGGAAGCGGGATGTTGATCGTATATCCTTCACCGGAATGCGTTCCGAGATCCTCTTTCTGTCCGGTGCCCGTATACAGTTCAGATTCGTGACAATCGATGAACAGAACATCGTCGCGTCCGTAGAATATCTCTTCCGTTCCGTTGCCGTGATGCGCATCCAGATCGATTATTGCGGTTCTTACGCCGGCCGCTTCTACGGCAATGGCAACATTATTCAGATAACAGAATCCGCCTGCATATTCACGTTCGGCATGATGTCCAGGCGGACGCGTGATCGCAAGTGTCGGAACGCCGCTTAACGCAACTCCTACCGCAGTTTTGGCGATGGATGCGGACAGCATCGCAAGTCCGTACGTTCTTTTCGTCTGCAAGGTATCTTGGTCGCGCATGACGTTCTCGCTGCACTTCAGCGATGCGAGATGATCTTCCGTGTGAACTTTCAGAACATCCTCATCATTTATCATTATCGGCGATATGACGTCTCCCCACAAACGTTCCTTCTTCAGTTTCTTCGTTAACGTTTTTATTCTGAACGGGGACTCAGGGTGATCCTCCCATTGCACATGCTCCAAGACCTTACTGTGATAGACTATCGCCATGGAATGTCTTCCTGTTTCCTCCGTTAATACAATCATATTAAATAAGTATTAGTTTTCTTGTTGACACGAAACCGGAAGTGATGGCATGAAAGGCTCGAGAGCGCTCCTGAAAATGTTGGAAGACAAAGGGGTAGGAACGATGTTCGGTTACCCCGGAGGTCAAGTGATACCTATATTCGACGAGATCCTCAATTCAACCGTAAGGCACGTGCTCGTAAGGCATGAACAATGCGCTGCGCACATGGCCGACGGCTATGCCCGCGCATCCGGCAGACCCGGGGTATGTTTGGCGACATCCGGACCGGGCGCAACGAATCTTGTCACAGGAGTGGCAACGGCATTTGCAGATTCCGTTCCAATGATAGTGCTCACAGGACAGGTGGCAACACGTGTTCTCGGGATGGGTGCGTTCCAAGAAGTGGATGCGTTCAGTCTCATGATGCCCGTTACAAAATACAATTATCGGGTGCTCGATCTGCAGATGCTTCCCGAGGCCGTATCAAGGGGATGGGACATAGCATTGAGCGGAAGGCAGGGTCCGGTGCACATAGACCTTCCGGTCGACGCGATAAATTCCGAGATCGATGAATCATTATTGAGCAGAAAGTTCGATCCCGTTGAGGTCAACGAAGATATTTCCAAACTGCCGTATGCGATATCATTGATAGGAAAGGCACAGCGGCCGCTGATAATCGCAGGCGGCGGCGTAATATCATCCAACTCCTCGAATGAGTTGATACAACTTGCGGAGTTGATACAGGCACCCGTCATAATGCCGCTGATGGGTCTCGGTTCCATACCTGCGGACCATCCGTTATCGTTCGGTTCGATGGGCATGCACGGGAAGATGTGCACGCTCAACGCACTGAAGGAAGCAGACCTCGTCATTGCAATAGGAACAAGGTTCTCCGACAGGTCGCACAGTGCGCACAATCAAATGTCCCAGAAGTGCAAGGTCATACAAATTGACATAGATCGAGTTGAGTTCAATAAACACTCTCAAACGGCGGTCAATATACTTGCAGATGCAAAAAAAGCAATGAATCTGATAATAATGCAATTGAAGCAATACCGCGCATCCGCGGTGTGGAACGAGAGGGCAAAGGAACTGAAGAAGAGATGTTCATGCGACTTCATTGACGATCCGACATATCCTATATCCCCAAGACGTGTGATGGCCGAGATAAACAAGATATTGGACGACGACATGATAATAACAACGGACGTAGGTCAAAATCAGATGTGGGCGATGCATCATCTCAAGATACGTCATCCGAGACAACTGATATCATCCGGCGGAATGGGAACGATGGGCTTCGGTCTTCCGTCAGCTATGGGCGCCAAGGTCGCCAGACCTGATAAGAAAGTGATGACGATAACCGGCGACGGCGGTCTGCTAATGGTGATACAGGAATTGGCAACAGCAGTTGCCGAGGACATCAACGTGGTGATATGCCTAATGAACAACGGATGGTTGGGAATGGTGAAGCAATGGCAGAAACTGTTCTGGAATGAACGGTACTCGGGAACGTCGCTCTATCAGTCAAATCCTGATTTTGTGAAATTAGCGGAATCATTCGGAGCGAAAGGCATACGCGTTGAACGTCCGTCCGAAATAGGAAAAGCGTTCAAAGAAGCGTTCGCATCAGACAAGGTATGTTTGGTGGATATGATGATAGACCAGAACGAAGCGGTACTTCCTATGCTTCCGCCAAACCCGACATTGCCGATAATAAAAGGAAATTGTCCGTTCTGATATCGATCGGAATTAAACGCCGAGCATCGAGAAAAGTTATATTACATGTAATATTCTCCTGTTAAATAGAACAAAATTCCTCGACGAAACAGGTGAAAAAAATGGCAACAAAGTCATTCGATGAGATGATGGTGATAGACACACCGGAGGCGGCGAGGAATTTAGAAAAGGCGTACTACGAAGCGTTAGAAAGGGGGCCAATGAAATTCGACGGCCCGAGCATCGATGAGATACTCGAACGCGGAAGAGAATTCCGCAGGAATAATCCCAACTGGTTCAAAGAAGCGGCCGCGAAGGCAAAAGAGAGGGCCATAGCAAGAGGGGAGGACATTTCCGATATAACGGATGAATGATCCTTTTTCAGAAGACCCTATAAAAAGGGTCATCGGAAATTCATACGGGACAGTGGTAACTAAAGAGATGATCGCATGAGAACAGAGACACACCAATTAAGCGAACTGATGGAAGAAATGGATGAAAAGGAACTTTCATTTCTGTTGAATGATTTCAAATGCTCCAGAAACAAAGACAGCGAGCGTTTTCTCAAGAAAGTAGCATTGAAGCATGAGAAAAGAGACATTTCGAGAACATATCTTGTGATCGATCCGAACAAAGGAATGGTCGTCGGATATTACACCCTGGCGCTCAAATGCCTCAGTTTCGACGAGCAGGATGTGGATCCGGATCTTGCTGAACTGATGAACCTGAAAGATAATGTGGCGCAAGCATACTTGATCGGACAACTGGCAAGAGCGGATGAAGCGGAAAAAGGTTCAGGGAGGATAATGATCGACGAGGCACTGAAGACGTTCGATGAAGGCAAAAGGAAATTCGGATGCCGCATGGTGCGTTTAGATTGTCGCGATGAATTGATAGATTACTACCGATCGAACAAATTTCGGCACATAAGGAAGAACTGTGAAAAAGATCTGAACCAAATGGCCACATTCATATGATCGTTGCCGATGGCCGTACGATCTGTCGTCGTAGACAATGGGGTGTTGAAGAGATATCTTTTTGTTCTATGAGCACATGCGTGCGGTACGAGGTGTGGCAAATGGACATCTATCACGATTCGGACGCAGACCTGAATGTTCTCAAAGGCAAAAAAATAGCAGTATTAGGATACGGAGCGCAGGGCAGAGCGCAGGCGTTATGTCTCCATGATTCCGGTTTGGATGTGACAGTAGGAGCAAGAAAGAAGGGCGCTTCGTGGAACAAGGTAAAGGAGGACGGACTGAAAGTGGCGGAGATAACGGACGCGGTAAAGGACGCGGACGTGGTCATGATGCTCCTTCCGGACGAGGTCCAGCCGGAATTGTATGATGAATTGGTCAGACCGAACATGAAAAAAGGTGCGGCACTGGAATTCGCTCACGGTTTTTCGATAACATATAAGTTGATATCTCCTCCGGAAGGTATCGACGTGATAATGGTCGCCCCCAAATCACCGGGGGATATTGAAAGAATTGCATACCTGGAAGGGTTCGGCGTTCCGGCGCTTATATCGGTGTACAAAGATTTCACGGGCAACGCGAAGAACATTGCGCTGGCATTGGCAAAAGGCATAGGATCGACGAGAGCGGGTGTTTTTGAAACATCCTTTGATTTTGAGACGAAATCCGATCTCTTCGGTGAACAGGCGGTATTGTGCGGCGGAGTAACGGCAATGATAAAAGCAGGATACGAGACGCTCAGAGAAGGCGGATATCCGCCGGAGATAGCGTATTTTGAGGTATTGCACGAGGTCAAGTTGATAACAGACCTGATACAGGCCGGCGGTTTCTCAAAGATGTGGTACGTTGTCTCGAATACAGCGGAATACGGCGGCCTGACCAGACGTGACCGCGTCATAACGAAAGAGTCCAAAGAAGGGATGAGATCCATTCTCAAAGATATTGAATCCGGAAAGTTCAAGGACGAGTGGCGCGCAGAGTGGAAGAACGGTCTGAAAGATCTGAAGAGAATGGAAGCGGAAGACTCCTCTCTTGAGTTGGAAATAATAGGAAAGGACATAAGGTCACTTTTCGAAAGAAAGAAGTGAATTCCGTTCAGGATAACCTATGAACAACATCAAGATAAGGACAAGGAGCGGAGAATGGTCCGCCGTCCTTGATGATTCGGACGCATCCAACGAGATATGGTTATCGCTGCCGTTCTCCGCCGACATCAACATGCTTGGCTCTCAGATCTATTTTGTAATGCCGCTTGAAAGCAAGGAAAAAGGTAATTCAAAGATATTCGAGAAAGGCGACATCGCATATTGGTATGAAGCGGATGCGTTGTGCATCTTCTTCGGCCCGACGCCGCTGAGTACCGACGAAAGACCCGTTTCTTCGCACCCGATGAAAAAGATAGGCAGCGTTACAGGAGAATGTTCCGGCATGGAAACATCAGGCGACAGGACGAGAATAACAATGGAACGTTCCTTTTAATTTCCCGCCAATTTAACGCCGGAAAAACTCATCGTCGGTGTTGTGATACACCCCTGATTCACAGCATCATTGCCAATGAACTCAATATGAGCCAGCGCATCGAACATGTTTCCCATGAGCAACGCATTATTGATGGTGTCCGTTATCTTTCCGTTCCTGATTATGTGACCGCATCTGACCTCCAATCCGAATCTTCCCGTAAGAGGGTCCGCTTCAGGCCATGCGAATTTTTCCACAAGGATGCCGTTCTTCGTTTGTTCGATCATGTCGTCGCATGAGCATCTTCCGGAACGGACGATCATATTCATCGGTTTTATGGTAACTCCTGAAGAGTAGATATTCTGTGCGTCCTCAGAGTTCCGACGCATCCCGTTTCCGGTGCTGTTACCGATGAAACTGTCGTTTATGTACCCATTCAGGATGCCGTTCTCAATAAGCACCTTCTTTTGTGACGGTGTTCCTTCATCATCGAACGCAGAACACAAAGGTCCGGGAACGTTCGGATCATCGGTCAGCGTAAGAATATCGGACGCAACCTTCTTTCCGACCATATCGGTCCACGGACTTCGTTTGTAGAACACGTTCTCTCCGTTGAGCGCCGAACCTGCGGACGACATGATCATATCGCCGAGCTCACACGGCGGCAATATCATGGTCAACGTTTCTTTTCCTTTGAACGGTATCGCCGACGCCGATGCTTTTGCTTTCCGCTCCAGTTCTTCGCCGATATGTTCTGCGTCGATGTTCAGGAACGCGCCGTGTACCGACCCTGTACCTTCGCCGTTCCTTTTTCCGCGGAACATGGATGTGAAATGTGCATACACCATCGTACTTTCGTGTTCGGTCAAAAGGCCGTTGCTGTTCGCAACAACAGATCTTATCGTCGAGAGACGGACAGAACCGCGAGGTATCTCAGCCTTACACGCACCGATGACGGATGATAATATGCTCTTCAATTCCCTTTCATCGATGTCATTTATCTTTTTATCGAACACATCCGCTTTTACGGACGGCCGAGACGGCAAAGGATATCCTTTGAACATATTGTTCTTCGGTGAGAACGAAGAAACGCGTATCGCGGATCGAACACATTTTTCTGTCGGATCTTTGTTATTGAGAGTTACGCATGCCCTTCCGAGTTTGTTATTTTTTGCAACTCTTACAGACATTCCGGAATCGATCTTCGTTTCTACATTGCTTATACGCGATCCGTCGATGTATGCTGAATGCGTCAAACTCTCAATAACGTAGCACTCAGCATGTTCCATTTCTTTCGCATGTCTCAGAGCATCGGCGGCTATGTCATGTATGTTCATTTAACCGCCGCCTACGATTATATCGGATCTGCAGTACGGGCCGCCGGAAGATACGTTCACCCAATCCTCAATGCCCTTTCCGCACATGCCGCCGTCAAATTCCACGTTCTTGGTGGCAGCATCGGTTGTTCTCAATATTTCCAGTGCGCGGCCGGTAAGCGTGAAGGATCGTAACATATTTGTTATCTTTCCGTTCTTTATCAGAAATCCCCGCAGAACTTTGGCCTCAAATCCTCCTCCGACGGGATCTTCCATGCCGTTGACCATCTTGTCGCACAGAATTCCGTGTTTTGTATCTGCGATGATGTCATCCAATGTCCTGTCGCCGGGGCCGAAAAAGGTATTCGTCATCCTTGCCCAGATCCTTTTTCCAAAATTTTCCGCCCTTCCGTTCCCTGTGGGTTCGGAGTTCATAAGGGATGCGGATTCAAGGGTGTGCATGTATCCTTTGTAAACACCGTTCTCAATGATGCACGTGTTTGAAGCGGGAGTCCCCTCGTCATCATATAATATCGTACCGTGAGCCTTGTCAACAGTGCCGTTGTCGTACATCGAGATGACGTCGGACGCAACCTTCTTTCCTACCGCATCCGAAAGAAAAGATCTCTTTTTTACAACTTCATCGGCTTCGGACGCATGTCCCATCACCTCGTGCGCAAGCAATCCGGATACCATCGGGTCCGTTATAACGGTCATCGATCCGCTGGGAGGGCGCTTCGCCTTCAGCGTAAGTATCGCTTCATCGGCGACACTTCTTCCAAGTGCTTCGATGTCAATACTTTTCACAAGTTCGAATCCGCATGTTCCGTCCGGCCCGCCGTAGTAGCGTTCCATCTTCTTGCCGTCGGATGCGACGCTCATCGCTCTGAATCTTGTTCTCACTTCTTCCCACTCTATCTCGGAACCGACGGAATTTATCAGGATATTTTTACTGACCTCTTCTCCGTACGCTCCGATACGGTTCAATATCTTGTCACGGACCTGTGAAGAATCGACATCCAGAACCGCATTCACTTTTTCTTTCATATCCGCATTGTCAGGATGTATCTTCACGTTCTGCGTTCTTTTGCTTTTTATTTCCTTTACGTTGAGTTCGATCCTTTCTCTCGGATATCCGGACGCGTTCTTCACCGCAGTTGCGGCAGCCTCATGTATATCGTCTAAAAAAGTGGTCGTATAATATCCCCATCTGCCGTTCATCCATGCCCGTAAACATACGCCGCCTACCGTTTTATCGGAAAGGTGACGGATATCTCCGTTCACGGAACGTATGTCAATGTTCTTTATGATCTGCGATCTTGCATCGCAGAATTCCGCACCGTTCTTCTGCATCATCCTCACTGCTTTCAGAAGGGCATCGTGCATCAGATCACCGTTAGATCTTTGTCAAATATTGTTAATGGTTCGGCACCGTCCTTTGTTATCAGGACGGTATCCTCTATCCTTATTCCGCCTATTCCCGGGATATATATTCCAGGTTCTGCGGTAACGACCATACCTTCTTTCAGGATATCTTTCGAAACACGCGAGATCGACGGACCTTCGTGTGCATTCATTCCCACTCCGTGACCGAATGAATGTATGAATCTTCCTTTGAATTCGCTTTTATCGATGATCTTCCTTGCGGCGATGTCCGCATTCTTCGCGGGCGCGCCGCACAGCATTTCTTTGATCCCTGCTTCCTGTGCTTTGAGAACAACATCATATGCTCTTTTCAAAATATCATCGGGTTCGCCGAAGAACACCGTTCTCGTAAGGTCGGAACAATACATCCCATACTTGGAACCGAAGTCAAAAAGCGCAGTATCGCCTTTTTTCAATGTACGTTCCGAAGGGCGCCAATGGGGTTCCGCCGAATTCTCGCCGAAGGCGGATATCGTTTCAAATGCGTTCCCGCTGCCGTTGTCATTCCTCATAGAAGAATCAATGAGCCACGCAACCTCTTTTTCTGTTATTCCTTCGCGCAGGAACTCAGGTATCTTCTTTGCGGCCTTTGATGATATGGAACATGCTTTCCTTATTTCGGTGATCTCTTGTCCATCCTTAACGGAAACGACATCCGCCATCTTATCCGAAACATCGAAAAGTTTTGCATCCGTTATTTTTTTGATATATTCTGACGTATTCCTTGTTATCGCTCTTCCCGATACGCCGATGCGTCTGCACCCTTTCAGAAGTTCCGCAAGTATCGTCATCCTTTCTTTGCGATCCCTGAATATGTGAACATTTCCCTTTCCGCTCTTTGCGGCCGCTCCTTCAAGTTCGTTCGTCACGACATCAAGCGAACCGTCTTTGGATATCACGGCAAAAGAACCTTCGAAAGAACCGGAACGCTGTTCCGTAACATACCAAAAAACGGGATCAAGAAAGGGCATACCGCCGTTCGCTATGACAACGGCATCCTTTTTTGCACTGTCCGCGATCCTCTGTGCTCTGTCCATCAGATGCCTACCCAATCGTTCCTTATAACTCGTTTCAATGCAGATATGGCGGAAAGCGCAGCCAAATGACTGGTCGCAGGATTATCCGGCGACGGGACATTCTTCGTCTTTGACGATATCTCTCCGAATTCACCGCGAACGATGAGTTCGTGCGAATTGAAATGCGTTTCAGGATCTACTATTATTTTCACTTTGGTCTTGTCGAAACCTATGCCCATTATGCTTACGGTCGCAGCAACGTTAACATTCTTCGGAAATAATTTCACTGCTTCTCTGGCGACGCCTTCGTATACGATCGTTGGTTTCTTTATCTCAACGCCCGAATACCTTTCCTTCAGATACGGAACATCGATGAAACTTTCCATGTTCTTTGTCATGACAAGTTCAACATCGTCTATTCTTCCGACAGATGCCGAACTCAGTCCGTCCGTGCCGCATAATGCTCCCGACGGCACCAGTATGCGCGCTCCGGTGCCTTTTGCGATATCATATACACTTTTTCTGTAATCGTCATCCACCAGTGCGCCGACCGACATTATCATAATGTCCACGCCTCTTCCGACGACCTTAGGTATTATCTCTCTCGCGGCCGCTTGGCTTGCCGCTTCGATCATAAGGTCGCAGTGATATAATTCCTGTTCAACGGAATGAACCGCTGCCGCTTTTTTCAATTCCGCCGCAAGTTTCTCCGCAGCGGCATCATCCTGATCGATGAGGTATATCTTTTTGACCTCACTCATATTGTCAGCGGCTCTTGCGAGTTCGCTTCCTATCGATCCGCAACCGACGATCGCCAAGCGCATAGCGCCGAAGACCGCTTTTCATGTATTTAATACATTATTTTCGCGCACAGCGCATGAGCGCCGGCGAAATGAAGATTAAGATGATATGTATCTCCGTAACAATGCCTTACGAAACGTTGGAACACACGGCGGACATTCTGGTCAAATGCACCGGAAGAACGATGGAAGAATGTTTTGAAAGCGCAGCATACGCGTTATTCGACCAGATGGTCGACACCGGAACGATAGAAAAAAAGATGAGGATATCTTTCGAAACGGAAGCGGAACACATCGAAGATCGATTATACTCATTCCTTTCTTGTTTACTGAGCATAATGGACTCGGATTCTTCGGTATTTTCTGAATTCATCGTAAAATTCAACGGAAATAAGATAACATGTGACGCGTACGGCGAAACTCTCGATCTGAAAAAACACAGGCCGAGAACGGAGATCAAGGCGATAACGTATCATATGATGCACATTGATGAAAAAGGACCGTCCGTTACAGTGTTATTCGATGTGTAGATATACTCAAAAAGTATTTGTGAATGATATGTTAAAACTGGGCTGGTTCTCCACCGGACGCGGACAAGGGTCACGGGATCTTTTGAGAACGGTGATGGAAAAGAAGAATTCCGATGACATCGATATGAAAATAGAATTCGTCTTCTGCAACTGGGATAACAAAGAGGAACCGAACTCAAGGAAAGAACAGAGAGAGATGTTCTTCGATCTTGTCAAAAGTTATGACATTCCGTTGGTAACGTTATCGTGGAAGACATTCCGTCCGGATATTTGGGAAAGCGATCAGGTAACGTGGAGGAACGAGTACGGAAAGGAAATGAGAAAATTACTTTCAAAATATGATTTCGATATCGGCGTACTTGCGGGTTATATGCTTTGGGTCGATGATGAGACGTGTGAAACATACGATCTGATAAATCTTCATCCGGCTCTGCCGGACGGTCCGAAAGGAACATGGCAGGAAGTTATTTGGCAACTGATAAATGATGATGCAAAAGAACAGGGAGCAATGATACATCTCTGCACGAAGGAATGGGATCGCGGTGCTGCGCTGACATACTGCGGATTCCCGATACGCGGTATCGGGTACGATGAACTCTGGAATGATATGTACAGGAAATTAACAACAAGGACGTTAGACCGGATAAAAGCGGAAGAGGGAGAAAAAGAACCTCTTTTCGCAAAGATCAGAGCAGACGGCGCAAAACGGGAACTGCCGCTGATAGTATCGACGATAGAAAGGTTTGCATGCGGCGACCTTAAGATGGTGAAACAAAAAGCATTCTTCAAAGGCGAACGTCTGAAGGGAGCGTTCGACCTTTCCGATGATGTAAACAAAAAGTGAAAGAAATGGAATACAATCATATGGAAGAACTGGGGTTCAGCGAAGATAAACAATTAGTGTGCAACATGTCAGGATTTCTGGATCAGGGAAGATCGATGAGGAATATGTGCGACCGGTTCATCCGCAACGGCGGAAGGTTGTATGATGTTCTCACAGCATGCGACAGCATTATGATGTACACACAGGATGATGAGAACACAGGTTCGGACGGAACACTGAGGTCGATGGCGGCGTTCCTGAAGGCCTATGGTGTTACAGATATCTCACTTAACGATTTTTTCAAAAATGATATAAAACTCATGCAGGGTTCGGATGTGATCCATTATCTGGATGAACTTATGACCGTGACCGTCCTCTCAGAAACGTATGAGCATCACGTTTCCGTTCTTTGCGATCTCATTGAGATGCCGTATAACAGGGTCAAATGTACACAGGTGTCATTCGACGGCTCGGATCTGGAGGTCAATGATGCAAAATGGTTAAGGGAAGTTGCGGAAGAGATATCAAAGATGGATATTCCGAAAATAACGACATCAGGTACGAACCAGTATCTGGAGCAGAAGGATCAGATGATCATCGAAACGGTCGGCCGGATGACGAAAAGGATATCCAAAAAGGTCTTTGCGCGCAGTGTCGGGTCCATGGGAGGAAGCGAAAAATCGCACGCGCTGCTTGATGCGGGAAGAAGAACGAATGTAAATTACGATTGTACCGCATACATAGGTACCAACGCTACAGACCATATTGCAATGGATGTCGTCCGCAGCAATGAAGGATTAGCAATATCATTCAACGGTGACGGTTATGCGGTCAAAGGTTCGAATGTTGCGGTAATGTCATCAAATTCCATAGTCCCCGCTGTCCTTGTATCAGAATTCTACATAAACGGACTGGAAGCGGTCTATTCGATGATAGGGTCATGGGATCGTAAGGAATTGATGAGAAGAGAATGCTCTGATAAGAATCTGATGAATGCGATGCTTGCCGCATTCCCGTCAAAGTTGCCGGAAGTTGTCATCGTTGATGATAATAATTTGAACGATGTGATGCGTGAGAGTGAAAGATACAGGCGAAAACTTACTATTTAGCGTAACACCAGCACTCGCGCGTATCGAAATGACAAAAAAGTGCTCACGCCGGGATTTGAACCCGGGTGTCCACCTCGAAAGGGTGGAATGATTGGCCGCTACACTACGTGAGCCTTGACTGCCCATAATAGAATTGGTTAATAATGGTTTCCTTACCTGAGGAATATCCCGTTCTCCCATTTTCCGGTCTGTGATGTCCCTTTCTCAAAGTATAACGTCCCTTTGCCGTTTCTGGTGCCGTCCTTGAAGTCGCCTTCATATCTGTCACCGTTGGCCCAGTAGAATATGCCTTTGCCCTCTCTTTTGTCGTTCTTGAAGTCGCCTTCATACCGATCCTTGTTGGAATAGTAGTAAACACCTTTCCCGTTCTTCTTGTTGTTCTTGAACTCGCCTTCATATCTGTCGCCGCTCGTGTAACGGTATACGCCTTTGCCGTTCATCTTGTTGTTCTTGAACTCGCCTTCGTATATGTTGCCGTCGGAATGGAAGTACTTTCCTTTGCCTTCCATGTTGTTGTCCTTATATTCGCCTTCATATCTGGAGCCGCCGGCAAAATAATACTTCCCTTTGCCGTTCCTCTTACCGTCCTCGAACTCGCCTTTGTACCTGCTGCCGTCGAAATATTTTACTTCCCTTATCTTAGGTATGACTACTCCCCCTTCACCTGATCATTACGTTATCGTAATAGGTGTTAATATCTTTTCCACATGCCCGTGCTCAGAGGAACGGAAGT
>Ga0123356_10000858_pt1 | contig 33827 bp, 23 predicted proteins | sample TergutEmb28metaG_2_FD_92546 | JGI IMG/M metagenome (GOLD analysis project Ga0123356, IMG submission 92546) | Embiratermes neotenicus P3 segment gut microbial communities from Petit-Saut dam, French Guiana - Emb289 P3 | ecosystem: Host-associated > Arthropoda: Insects > Digestive system > Gut ...
CGGTTTTTAAATCCTTGGCGCAATCCACTTTAGAAACATTCACAAAACCCGAAACACGCGGATCCTGCAATTTACTTTGAATGGTCAGCGTCAAGCTTTTGAGCATTTCGCTGTTGACTCGTTCGATACGGTGGGACATTGGAGTACTCCTTTAGTGCAGTAGTGCAGTAGTGCACTATAGCACTTGCTCGAGACTAAACGCCTCAATCACATCCAGCTCCTTAACGTCCGAAAAGCCCTCGACGCTGATGCCGCACTCATAGCCCTCTGCAACGTCTTTGACGTCCTCTTTAAAGCGTTTTAAGCCCTTTAAGCTGCCCTCGAAAATGATTTCGCCGAAGCGTAGCACACGGACTTTTTGGTTTCGGTAGATTTTACCGCTCAGCACATACGAGCCGGCGACGATGCCCGAACCCGTAATCTTAAATACATTGCGCACCTCGGCGCGGCCCGTAATAAGCTCGCGGTATTTGGGCGTAAGCATGCCTTTTAAAACGCGTTCGATGTCTTCAATCGCCTCGTAAATCACGCGGTACGTGCGGATTTCAACGCCTGCCATGTCGGCGAGCGACTTATTCTCGGTGTCGGGGCGCACGTTAAACCCGATAATCAGCGCTTTGGAAGCCTCCGCAAGCAAAATATCTGACTTGGTAACCGCGCCGACTCCCCCGCCGATGACGTTGACTCTCGCTTCCTCGTTTTGCAATTTTGCCAGCGAATTGCGGAGCGCCTCGACCGAGCCCTGCACGTCGGCCTTTATGATGATATTTAGAGCCTTTAGCTGCGCCTCGCCGGTCTTTTTTAACAGCTCGTCCAGCGTGAACTTTTGTCCCGGTGCGATTTGTCCGGCACGCAATTTATCCACGCGCTCGGAAGCCACTTGACGCGCCGTTTTCTCGTCGGCAACCGCCAACACCGCGTCGCCGGCGCCCGGAACCTCGGTAAAGCCTAAAATGGAGACTGCCATCGAGGGGCCCGCTTCCTTTACGGCACATCCCGTATCGTCGGTCATGGCGCGCACCTTGGCAACAGACGTGCCCGCGACTAAGTTGTCGCCGACGCGTAAGGTTCCATTTTGAACGATGACGTTGGCGACCGGCCCGCGGCCCTTATCGACGCGCGCCTCTATCACGGAGCCTCTGGCAAGCCTTGCCGGGTTTGCGCGGTAATTGTTGACCTCGGCAAGTAGCAGTATAGATTCGAGTAAGTTCTCAATCCCCTCACCCGTTTTGGCGGAAATCGGGACGACCATCGTCTCGCCGCCCCATTCTTCGGCAACCAAACCGTGCTCGGTCAGCATTTCGCGCACCTTGGCAACGTTGGCGCCGGGCTTATCAATTTTATTGATGGCAACGATTACGGGCACGGAAGCGGCCTTGGCGTGATTCATCGCCTCAATAGATTGGGGCATGATGCCGTCGTCGGCCGCCACCACTAAAATCGCGATATCGGTAACCTGGGCGCCGCGCGCGCGCATCTCGGAGAACGCCTCGTGCCCCGGGGTGTCTAAAAAGGTGATGGTTTCGCCCTTGGCGGTAACCGAATACGCGCCGATGTGCTGCGTAATGCCGCCCGCCTCGCCCAGTGCGACGTTTGTTTTGCGGATACGGTCAAGCAGCGAGGTTTTGCCGTGGTCTACGTGGCCCATCACGGTGATGACCGGCGGACGCTTAATAAGGTCTGCCTCATCGTCGGCGATGTCGTGCCCGGCCTCTAAAATTTCTTCCTGGCTCTTGTCGAGCTTTAATTCGAGCTCAACGCCCAGCTCGTTGGCCACCAGCTCCATCGTCGGAAAATCCACGACGCCGTTGATGGTGGTCATGATGCCCAGCAGCATGAGCTTTTTGATGATTTCCTGCGCCGTTTTTCCGATTTTTTCGGACAATATCTTAACGGTCAGGTTTTCGGTGGTGATGATTGCCTTATCGATTCGAACCAAGAGAGGCTTATGCACTTCGGCTTTACGCTTGTTTTTTAGCTTGCGCGACCCGACGCGTTCCTCGTCAAAGGCGTCGGCAATAAAGCCCTTGCGGATCAGCGTGCGCTTGGTCATGCCCTTTTTGTCGTCGCCGGGCTTTGAATACTCCTTCCTTTTGTCGGTTTTGCGCGCCGAGGTTGAGGATATCGGGGGGGCGGCCGTGCCGGGTTTTGGAAGCGACGGGACGCCTGGGCGTTGGAGTGTCCCCGGACCGCCGGGGACGCCGGGGCGCTGGGGTGCGCCCGGGGCTCCGGGGCGCATCGGAGCGCCGGGACGGGCGGATCCGGGAGCGCCGGGGCGGCTGCCTTGACGCGAGGGAAACGCTGTGGCCGCGCTCGCGGCGGCGGGAGACAGCTTTCCGCGAATGTAACTCGGGGTAATATCAAAAGAGCGCGTCCGGATGTTATCGGATTTTTCCGGTTTTTTGCCTATTCCTTGCAAAGATTTCGCTCCCGATGCGGCAGGCAGAGGCGCCTTTGCGGCAGTCGGTGCTTGATTCGGCCGGGGTTTTGAACCTGCCTCCGGCGTCGCAGCCGGTTTTTCGGACTTTTCGGGCTTTTCTTGCTTATCGCGCTTTTCGGATTTATCGGACTTTTCGGGCTTTTCTTGCTTATCGCGCTTTTCGGATTTATCGGATTTTTCGGGCTTTTCAGACTTTTTGTCCACTTTAGCGTCGGTTTCTTCCACCGCATCTTCAGCCACGACCGATGCAGCGGCAAGCTCCTGCTCCCGCTTTAGTTCCTCGCGACGGATACGTTCTAAATTCTTTAGCCGGTCGCGCTCGCCGGCCAAAACCACGTCCAGCGCTTTGCGCGCGGCGGTAAGCTTTTGGGCAAGCGTTGCGATGTCGCTGTCCTTTTGATTCAGTACGTTGAGAAGCTTGATGTTTTCAAAGCCTCCGCCGCTTTTCGTAGCTTCGGGTTCGGGATTGTTCAAGAAAAACCTCCGGGGTTTGATTCGGGATTCGGGATTCGGGGTTCGGGATTTACGTATTCTTACTCTTCACAATCGCGGAAGCGATATTAACGTCGGTTATCGCGACCGCTTTTACGCCGCCGCGGTGTACGAGCTCACAAAGCGGTTTTGCGGATAATAGCATGGGGATGGAGCATTCCTGCGCGTAACGCTCTAACTTTTTTTGCGCGTTGTCGGCCAAAGACGCGTCGTACAGGATTAAGTATTTGCAAGCTCTCAAAAAAAGTATGTTGTCGGTTCCGAAAATGATTTTACCGGATTTAATTGCAAAACCGAGAAAAGTTGTCAGTTTGCAGTTATCAGTTTGCAGTCGGGTCTGTTTTTTCTGCTCGTTCATCCTATAAAATAACTCCTAAAAAACTGACAACTGACAACTGACAACTGACAACTGACAACTTCACCGGGCGCCGAGTTCTTCCAAAATGCGGTCATAGACTTCCCTGCCGACATCCATCGAAAACGCCTTGTGGATGAGCCTTGATTTGCAGCATTTTTGGATGCATGCCGCATCATTGCAAATATATGCGCCGCGGCCGTTCTTTTTGCCCGTAAAATCGAGCGAAATTTCGCCCTCCGGGCTTTTTACGATGCGGATAAGCGTCCGCTTATCCTTCATTTGTCGGCACGCAAGGCACATACGCATGGGGGGGGATTTTGGTTTGGCGGAACCAGGTTTGGGAGGCATAATCAATCCTTTTTTATCGCCTAGTGCAGTAGTGCAGTAGTGCATTATTCCAGGTCTCCCAGGTCTTCCTCGAACAAATCGAGGTCGATATCCTCGTCGGCGGCATGGGGATCCGTGGGCGCGGCAGTCGATTCCGCTTCCTCCGTCTCGTCGGCGCGCAGGGATGAGTACGGCTTTACGTCGATTTTCCAGCCGGTCAATTTGGCGGCGAGGCGCGCGTTTTGCCCGTCCTTGCCGATGGCCAAACTCAGCATATCGTCCATAACTACGGCCTTGGCGCAGCGTTCGTCGTCGTTTGCCTGCACCATGATGACCTTAGCGGGACTAAGGGCGCGCGCGATAAACTCTAAGATGTCGTCGCACCACGGGATGATGTCGATTTTTTCGCCTTCCAACTCCGAAACGACCGCGTTGACGCGCATACCGCGGTTGCCGACGCACGCGCCTACGGCATCGATTTCCGGGTCAACGGAGTAAACGGCCATTTTTGTGCGATACCCCGCCTCGCGTACGATGGATTTGATTGTGATGATGCCGCCGTTAATTTCCGGCACTTCCATCTCGAATAAACGCTTGACAAATCCGGAAACGGTGCGCGAAACGATGATTTGCGGACCCTTTTGACCCGCCTTAATCTTTTTGACGTACACCTTGATGCGGTCGCCCACGTTAAAGCGGTCATTGGGCATCTGGTCTTGCGGGTTTAGCACCGCCTCAAGCTTGTTGATTTCGACGTACACGTTCTTGTTGTCGATGCGGCGCACGACGCACGAAACCAGTTCGTCCTCTTTTTGGGACAGTTCGCTGTACGCCATTTCGCCCTCGACCTCGCGCAGCTTTTGCATGATGACCTGCTTGGCGGTTTGGGCGGCGATGCGACCGAAATCCTTAGACGAAATTTCTTCCTGTACGCGGTCGCCCACCTTGTACTTTTTGCTGACAAGCCGGGCGTCCTCGAGGCTGATTTCTTTTTCTTTGTCCTCGACCTCTTCGACGACGTTTTGGAACGCGTAAACCTTAATCGTGTTGCGGTCGGGCAAAAGCCTAACCTCGACGGCCTTGGGGGTTCCGGTGTGCTTTTTGTACGCGATGACGAGCGCCGTTTCAAGCGCCTCTAAAAACACATCTTTTTTGATGCGCTTCTCGGCTTCTAAATCGTCCAGCGCCTGAAAAAAATCCTTGTTGATCATGAGCGTGCGGTTTCCTTGTGTAACATTTTTTGTATCTCCGGTTTTATTCAAATTATAAATGATAAATGATAAATGATAAATTTTGGACATGATGGAAAGTGTAAAAAAATCCACAATTTATCATTTATCATTTATAATTTATCATTATTCAAAGCTAACGTACGGCCGAACGTAGACGACCTTACTATCTTCAAACTGTATTCGCTCGTCGACTGCCTTTACGGTTACGGCAACGGTAACGGTGTGCTCCGCTTTTTCGATCAAAACGCCCTCGTACACTTTCTTGCCGCGATACGGGTCATAAAGCTTTACTTCTACCTTTTTGCCGTAGTTGCGCTCAAAATCGCGCAGGGTTTTAAAGGGCCGATCCAGGCCGGGGGACGAAACATTTAAGGTGTACGGCGCGCCCTTGGAGGGGTCTAATTCATCCAACACCGGGTCGATGGCGCGGTGTACCCGCTCGCAGTCGTCTAAAGTAATCCCGGCCTCGTTTGCAATAAAAAACGTCAAATGCGTATCGCCGCGTTTAACTTCGCATTCGACATCAAGGAGCTCGCAGCCCATGCTTTCGACCACGGGCGCTATATGGGATTTGATGAGGGTGATATCCATAGTTACACAAAAGTTAGGAGCGGACCTTTCGGCCCGCTCCTAAATCCTACAATGCTAACTTATCATAGAGTTTATCACAAAATTTTGAAAAAATCAACCGTTCCACGCATGTTTTTAAAGGTTTTTTAAAAATGTTCTACTTTCTGCGGAGGATGATGAAGAACAACAGCCCTATGACCAGCAGGGCGCCGATGGCAATAAGCAGCCACGCTACGGGAGGCAGGCCGCCCGCGCCGCTGAGGTTTTCGACAATCGTGAGGCTTGTGGATAGCTTAACGCCGCCGCCAAAGGTGAACTCAACGTCGTAAACGCCCGCGCCGAGGCCCAAAAGGTAGCCGCTAGAGAGCGTGATTTCTGCGTCGTTCTCGCCGCTTACCGTGTAATCGCCTTCGCCCAAAGCCTCGCCGTTGACCGTGACGCCGGATACCCCGGACGTTACGCCGCTGAACGTGAAGGTGTATCCGGCCGCGCTCACGACGCCCGCATCGCCTAAAAGCCCGCCGCCCTTACCAAGCGTTACCGTGCCGGACGCGCCCGTAATAAAGCTGACAGGACCCTGGGATTTGCCGTTGCCGCCCGGGTTGGGGACGGGCGTAAAGTTGTCTTTAATGTCGTCGGGGTCGATGTTGCCGTTATTCCCGCCGCCCGCAACATAGAGGCAAATCAGGCACAATAACGCCGTGTTGCCGTTCTGCGAGCCGTCCGGGTTGACCTGGCCGCCCGAGCCCGCCCAAATCAAGTCGTGCGCTTCTTTATCGCTGACCGCGTCGCAGCCGTAGTTTAAGCACTCGTGCCAGTGGCCGGCCGCATCGGACTTCCAACGGATGTCAAAGTTGTGATCTTCGGTGGTAACGTATACGCCCGCGGGAGCCGAGGCGTAGTCTACCAGCGTACCGCCGTCGCAAACCTCCGCCACGCGCACCTCAAAATAATGCGTGGAATTCGTTAGTAACCCGTCAAACGTAATCACCGGCCGATCCGTGGACTGCATATCGTTTATGTCCGTCAATTCTATTTGGCTTAAAAACTCGTCAAACAGGATTATATCTTGGCAGGCGTAGTGGTCGAACTTGCCCGAATGCTTGTAATTGCTGACTTTGAACACATCGCCGTATTTATAGCCCAAAACACGGTTGACGAAGGTGGTTTTGCCCGTGCCTTCCGCGCCGTATATGTAGGTTGTGCGAATGGTGCGCTCGGTATTTTTGAACCTATCTCTTAAAAGGTTTTGCCGCGTCTTTTCAATCTTATCCCCCATATTTATCATTTGATATAGATTTGGTCTTTCGCGACAATCCAAACCTCGTTCACCGTGCCCCACGAGGCTTGGGCGGGGTAAGCGGTCGAGGAGGCGGGAACCGTAATTGTGCCTGTAAAACAGCTGCCGGGACTCGTAGTCGTAAAATGCCCGGAAACAATGTCCGCCGAACCGGCAATCGCTACGAACACTCCGTAATAATCGCCCGAAAGAATGGTCAACGTGCCGCTGCTGACTCCTACCGCAACGCCGCTGGGGCCGGACGCGGAAACCGTCAAGCCGTCCAACGTTACGTCTCCGCCGAGCACGCCGATAGCGGACGTATGCAAGGTATTAATCACGGCGCCGTTTTTAAGCGTGACGTAGTACTTGACGTGCCACGGGGACGTAGTGCCACGGGGACGTAGTGCCACGGGGACGTAGTACTTGACAGGTCACGGGGGCGTGAGTTTGACCATGTCACGGGGGCGTGAGTTTGACCACACCCACCCCCGTAGGGGTCGCAGTCCTCTGCGACCCGCTGCCGTTGTGCGGGCGAAAAAGCCGTGCCGGGGGGAGGTGTCGGGGGGACGGGGGTGTCGATTTCGGAAAGCAAGTTTCCGAAACCCCTTCGGGGCACTTCGCGCTGTGCGCTCGTGTCACCACGCCTCGGGCCGCCGTTCGGCGGCCCTCCGTCCCCGAGCCGCCCAAACAAATTGCGCCCACAACAACAATTCAACGAGGCGGACAGCATTGGAAAGAAGTCGCTTACCGGGGTTGCCGATTCCCCGTAGGGGTCGATGCCCTCATCGACCCGCCGGATTCCGATTCCCCCGTAGGGGTCGATCTACAGATCGACCCGCCGGAACAGTCATTTTTAATAAGGTGCGGGACGATGAGGGCATCGTCCCCTACAATAAAAAACGCTTGGAACAAAAGAAAGAATCCCTTGAACCCGCTATCACTTATCCCTCGCTTTTTACTTTTAAGTTTTCATTTTTCACTCTTCACTTAACTCCCCTCTCCCCGAATCACCGTGCCGACCTTTTCGCCCATGGCCGCCCTGTACAGGCTGTCGCCCTCCATTAGGCCGAACGCAATAATCGGGATGTTGTTTTCCTTACACATGGTTATCGCCGTCATGTCCATGAGCGCCAGCTCCTTATTCATGACCTCCATATAGGTGGCAGACTCGAGCTTTTTGGCGCCGGGATTGCGTTTGGGGTCGGCGTCATATAAGCCGTCCACATTTTTTGCCATCAAAAGTACGTCCGCCTTAATTTCCGCCGCGCGCAACGCCGCGCCGCTGTCGGTGGAAAAATACGGGTTGCCCGTGCCGCACGCAAAAATCACGATGCGGTTTTCTTCAAAGTGGCGCAGGGCTTTGCGCAAAATGTAGGGCTCGGCAACCGCAGGAATCGATAATGCCGTCTGCACCCTACTGGGGACGCCTTTTTTTTCAATCGCGTCTTGCAACGCAAGCGCGTTCATGATGGTGGCAAGCATGCCCATGTGGTCCGCCGTTACGCGGTCCATGTTGATTCCCTGGCGCCCGCGCCAAAAATTGCCCCCGCCCACGACGACCGCGATTTGCACGCCCTTGCCGTGCAGTTTTACAAGCTGGCTTACGACGTGCTCGACCTTAGCGGGCCCGATGGCGTTTTTGGTCCCGTCCGCCAGCGCCTCTCCGCTGATTTTAAGTACGATCCGTTTGTACATGTTACACCTCCAATTCGTAGGGGTCGGAGCCTGCACCGACCCAATACAATATGCTTTGACGAAATCCTCGGGTCGGTGCAGGCCCCGACCCCTACGATTGCATCAAACACACCCAACCGTAGGGGCGGGGACCTGCACCCGCCCGTCTAACGCTTTTTTTCGGGAGGGATTTGTTAGTCCCGTAAAAAAAGGAACGGCAAAGCCTGTTCCTTCTTTTTTAAGATTATTTTACTTGCATTTTGGCGACTTCTTCGGCGAGGTTGTCGCTCTTTTTTTCTAAGCCCTCGCCCATAATGAATTTAGAGAAACGGACAATTTTGATGTCGCAACCGAACTTCTTGGCGTTTTGAGCCACAAAAGCGCCGACCGTCAAGCTCGCGTCTTTAACGTATTCCTGCTCAACCAAACAGACTTCCTTTATAAACTTTTTAATCTTGCCGCCCGCCATCTTTTCTAAAATAGCCTCGGGCTTACTCTTGTTGGCGGGGTCGTTGGCAAGTTGCGCCTTGATAATCTCTTTTTCCTTGTCGATTTCGGATTGCGGCACCTCCGACTCATACACATATTTGGGCGAAATCGCGGCGATATGCATCGCGATATCGTGGCACATCGTAATAAACTCGGAATTTGCATTTAAGCATTGGCTCGTCTCCACCTCGAGTAGGACGCCGATTTTGCCGCCCATGTGGATGTAGGATTCCTCCCGCCCCAAGGCGATTTGTTGACGGACAAAGCGGCGAAGCGACAGCTTTTCGCCGATGGAGGCCGTGGCCGCCGTAATCAGCTCCGCCACCGTGCCGCCCTCCGCCGCTGCCGAGAGTAGCGCGTCTAAATCGGCGGGGTCGGCGGAAACAACCGCCGCGGCAACGTCGCCGCAAAGCTTTTGAAACGCCGGCGATTTGCCCACGAAGTCCGATTCGCAATTGAGCTCACAGAGTGCGCCGATTTTGCCGTTTGCCGACACGGCCGAGGCGACCGCGCCCTCGGAAGCGATGCGCCCCGCCTTTTTAGCGACGACGCTGATGCCCTGTTCTCTTAAGAACTCGCCCGCCTTTTCCATGTCCCCGTCTGTCGCGGTGAGGGCCTTTTTGCAGTCCATCATGCCCGCTCCGGTAATCTCGCGTAATTTTGCTACGTCTTGTGCTGTAAACATTTTGTTTTGATTCTCCTGTTTCTGATTTGATTATTTGTATTTCTTGTTTTATTTATTTGAACAATTAACAACAAGGGTTGCACGGCGCGCACGGATTGCACGGCGCGCACGGGGCGCAATCCTTGTCGATTTTAAATATCATACTGCTTAAAACAACTACAAAAGCAAATGAGATATGAATAAAAATGTTATCGTAGTAGTGTGAATCTATCACTTGAACAAGCCAAGGAAAAAACCAAAACACCGATAAAAGTAAGACGATGCAGACATATTTAATAATCTTGATGGTGAGGCTGCTCTTTTTAAACGGAGATATACTTAAGGCCGAAAAAATATTCAGCATGATGCACGGCGCATAAACCGGGGCAAACCAAAGATAATAAGTCCAAACAGGAATATCTGTAATAATGCCCATTAAAACCACATGCGTTACCATGACTGCCGCCATACATAATTGCAAAATATTGACACGTTCCGGTTTTCTGTTTGACAAGTTTATCCCCCACCTCATTTCATTGCCGATTCACATTCGAAATTCGAGAAAATGCGTACCGCACTGTGAACCATCTAAGGATAATTACCGTATTATTCCTCGTCTTCGGTTTCCAGCGCTTCCGCTACCGAAACGGCTTCCTCTTGTTCGGCGGCCTCTTGGACTTCGGCCTCGCTAAAGGCCTCTTGGGCGGCCGCGATGATCTCGCCCTCAGCGTCGTTCGAGCCCTCGTCGGCATCTTCGAAGCCGGGTACAAAATCGTCCCCGTCTACGGCGTCGGCCATATTTAATGCGGCAGCGGCCGCGGCGGATTCGGCCAAAATCTGCGCCTCGATTTCGCGGCGTTTGGCTAAGCCTTCCTCACCCTCGCGCGCCTCGATAACCGCGTCCGCCATCGCGCCCGCAATCAATTTGATCGCGCGGATTGCGTCGTCGTTGCCCGGGATTACGTAGTCTACCTCGTCGGGGTCGCAGTTGGTGTCCACGATGCCGACAATCGGAATCTTTAATTTGCGCGCCTCGGCGACGGCCAAATGCTCTTTTTTGGGGTCTACCACAAACAGCGCGCCGGGGAGCACGCGCATTTCCTTAATCCCGCCTAAATTTTCCTCTAAGCCGTCGCGCTCCGCCTTTAATTTCATGACCTCTTTTTTGGGGAGAAGGCTAAACTCGTTCATTTTCTCCATCATGTTGAGCTTGTTCATGCGCTCGATGCGGGAGCGGATGGTCGTAAAGTTGGTTAAAGTGCCGCCGAGCCAGCGGGAGCGGACAAAGTACATGCCGCATTTGACGGCTTCGGCCGCGATGGCCTCTTGCGCCTGCTTTTTGGTGCCGACGAATAAAATCGACTTGCCGGACGCGGCGACGTCGCGCACAAAGTTGTACGCCTCGTCAATCAGCACTACCGTTTTTTCTAAGTTGATAATGTAGATGTCGTTGCGAGCGGTGTAGATATACTTTTTCATCTTGGGGTTCCACTTGCGCGTGGGGTGGCCAAAATGCACGCCCGCCTCAAGCAGTTGCTTCATCGAAATGATGTTTGCCATGGTTTAATTTCTCCTGTTTCTCGGGATCGCCCGCTTTGCGGGTACGTCCCTATCCTCCCCGCGCTTATTTGGTATTGCCGCAAAAAAATTTACGGCGAAAACCTGCCTGCCCTTTACACGTCCGGCATGAAAAATTTACCTGACGCAACAGAAAAGACAGATCCGCAACGGGTGCGAATTTTGAACAACCGAATTATAGCACAGAATTTTTGAATATGCAACCGAATTGCAACGGTATTTTTTTTGTTTTAAATATTGTCAGGGGGACGGTGGTGTTGACAATATTGTCACTACCACCGTCCCCCTGACAATTATTCTCTAAGCATGTTTCTTAGCTTTTCCCTGCTGACCCCAAGTAACACGGCGATGTCCCTAATGCTTGCGCCGCTTCTGTCTTTCAACTCCTCGACAAGCTTTCTTACCTGATTGACGTTCATGTTTCTTCCCGGAGTAATCTTGTAATCCTTGTTAAGCTCTAAAAAAACTTTCTCACAGTCTTCGTACTCTTTATCATCGTGCTCAAGCCAACTTGTATCGGTTCTCTCCCCCATAATCGCCGTTATATTTTCAGGAGCAATATCATAAAAGATTGCTGCTTCGTCAAAATCGACAATTCCCGTCCTTCTTAAATAGTTCGAGTAACTCGAAAACGGATAGTCCTCCGCTTTCTTAACCATTCCGGCTTTCAACGGATTATTCTGTATGTATGCCATGCAATAAACCAACTGTCGTTCGCTTCGAATCATCTCACTCTTAAACCTATCTCTAAAAACGTACCCAACTCTGTTATTGATTCTATTGTAGTATCTCGCATAATCCGCGTTCACGCGCTTAAAATACAAGGCCAATTCCTGCGCGTCAACAACGCTCAGTAAAATATGCGCGTGGTTTCCCATGACGCAAAACGCAAGTATCTTTGCGGGATAATGAATCTTATTCTCTCGCAAGCAAGTCAAATAAAACCCCTTGCAGTGGTCATCGGGAAAAACAAATTCTTTCCCAATCCCCTGCACCATCACGTGATAGTATTTTCCGTCTAAATCTTTTCTCGCTATCCTTGGCATATCGACATAATATCACAATTTATTCGGTCTGTCAACTATTTTTTGCAATATTGTCAGGGGGACGGTGGTAGTGACAATATTGTCACTACCACCGTCCCCCTGACAATAATTTTTACGGCCAGACTGCGGGCAGATCCGTTGCCGGGTCGTAATGCCAATGCCGGCCGTCCGCGACGGGGGCTTCGGAATAGTAATATACCGTCGCATTTTCAAGTCCCGGATTTTGCGCTTTGGCTATGGCATCCCAAGCCCCGGCTCCTGTGCCGCCGTAATACACGGCTTGCAGGTCAAAGTTAAACGCATCCAGCCCGATGAGCGTCACGGAAGCCGGTATCACAATGCTTATAATGCCCGTGATCAAAAAAGCCCCTTGGCCGATATACTTTAAGCCCTCCGGCAACGTTACGCTCTTTAATTGGGAACAACTTTCAAATGCGTTTATGCCGATAAACTCAACGGAATCCGGGAACGTGACGCGCTCTAAAAACCGGCAGCCCATAAAGGCCTCGGGGCAGATACCCCGCGTCGTGTCTTTCAGCGCGGCATGTAACATGTCCTGATCCGCAGCCGTCGGCCCTACCGCCCAATTGCTTAAATACCGAATACCGGCGACGGTTTCGTATTCCAGCTTAGTGCAGCCCTCAAAACTCATGCCGCCGATTTCCGACACGCTGTCGGAAATCGTGATATTGATTAGCGAGCTGCAATTGAAAAACACGCAGTACCCGATGCTTATTGCACCGTTTATCGTGATGTCCGTAATGGACGCGCAGCCGTAGAACGCGTAATCGCGGATACTGCCGCCGGTAACGGTTACCGATTTAAGCGACGCCGGAACCGAGGAATTTTGGTTGTTGTAGTTTGTCTCGCCGAAGATATACCCGAAATTGGTATTGCTTGTCGTCCACTTTGGGCCTGAACCAACAAACGGTAAGATGAGGCCCGTAAGCCCGTCGCAGCCCATGAATGCACCCAAATTAACGCTTTCAACACCGGAAGGAACCGTAAGGCTTAAAAGAGAACGGCAGCCCCAAAACGCGTACTCCCCGATGCTTCGCAAGCCGTCCGGCAGCGTAATGCTTTCTAAACTTTCGCAGCCCCAAAACGCAAAATCGCCGATGCTTGTCACGGAGGACGGTATTGTGACGCTCTTAAGCCGGCCCCAACCGGCAAACTCAAAGTCCCGGATACTTGCCGTGCCGCCCGGGATGACTGCGGTTTCCGGGTCTAGCTGCTGCGAGCTCTTGAGGCGCCCGAGCTCTCCCAGCACGGTTCCCTTGAGCACCGAACCGCCGGACACGTTGACCGGATAAAATACCCCGTTGCCGCTTTTCGCCATTTCCGCGTAAACGTCGCTCGCCGCGCTTTTGTCGGCTTCGGCGATACCGGAGTCGAAAACGCCCATGGCGGATAGCGTGACGCCGTCCGCCGCCATCGCCTTAATAGGCTCTAAAAACGCCCGATCGGCTTCGGCGGGGTACGGCCCCATACAGTTCATAAAAATAATATGTCTCTTGCAGGTCGGGATAATTTCATCCATGAACGTTTGCGCAGCGGCCGTCGCGGCGCCGTACACGCGGCCTTGCGTGGTGGCGATGCCGTTAATCGCGTCGTTAATCAAGACGGCGGCGCCCACCCTAGTTACCCCGGTCAATTCAAGCCGCTGCGTCGCGGTGGTGGCAAACGAAATAATCCCGACATAGTGGTTTTCGCCCATAGCGCTGACGGCCGTTTTCACGGCCTCGGCCTCCGCCCAAAGCCGGCTGCCAATCATAGTCGAGTCATACGGCCTCATGCCTGCCGTGGCATACGGTATGGCAGGCAGGCACATGGTAGTCGACGCGCCGAGCACAAACAACACCACCGTAGCATCCGCAAGTTTTTTTTCCTCTGCTTCTAATGCCGTCAGCGCTTCGGCGACGCCCGCGATGTTTTTTGCGTCCGCGCTAAGCCCGTCATAGCTGGAGCGCGCCGCAACGACTTTATCCCGGTACATCGGCATGGGCAAAAATGCATCGGCAGCGGCGGCCAGCGCGATAAACGCTCCCGCGGCGCTGACAGAGGGCCCTGGCACCCACTTTGCGTAAACGCTTACGGAGTCCGCGCCGTCGGGGATATCGGAAAAGCCGGTAAACGCCCGCCGAAACTCTACTTCGAAATACCAGCCGTCAAACAAATAACCCTCTTTTTGCGGGTTTTCCGGCATCGCCGTTCCGGGCTTTACCTCTACCGTTTGATAGATTTCGCCGCCTGAGATAAAGGTTACGGAAATTTGCTTGCCCGGCGGGTTATCCGGCGGTTTGCCCGTCCCGTCTTCCCCACCGCCCTTGATGCACGCCGCAAAACTAAACGCGCACAGCAACGCCGCCGCTATGATAACCGCGAGTTTGTTTATGCTTTTCATATACATATTTTACTACGATTGCGGCCGGCTGTCAACCGAATACGAGATTTCATTTGCTTTTTATGATATTATTTGCTATACTGCAAAAAACGGAGAAATCGTACGAAAGACCCTACACAGCAACAGAATATCGCCGACATGGTGACGGCAAAGCTTAGTTTAGACGAAGAGTTTTACGATGCAAAAAATGCGGGGGGGGCGTCTACGGATGCCTCTCCGTCGCCGCGCGCCTCCACGCCCGGCACAGCGCCGAGGGGCGACGATACCCCGCCACACCAAGCCGAAAACTCTCCTACCTGCGCAGACGCCCGCCCCGCCCCCGGCTCCGACGCCGGCTCTCCCGCTCCCGTAAACCCCTTGCGCGACGCGCCCGTCGGCAAGCTTTTAGTAAAATTGAGCCTGCCGGCCGTGATTGCCATGCTGGCTAACGCGATTTACAATATCGTAGACCGGGCGTTTATCGGCAACGCGCAGTACTTGGGCGAGGGCGGCGCGGCAGCCGCGATGGCGGCGCTGCAGTACTGCTTCCCGCCGATGATGATAACTTTTGGCATCGCGCTGATGTTCGGCATCGGAGGCTCAGTCCTCTACTCGATTGCGCTCGGAAAACGCGACCACGAATCGGCCAAGCGCATCATGCACACCGCGCTCGGGCTGACCCTCGCCGTTTCCGCCGTCCTTTTTATCTTAACGGTCGGCTTTACGGAATGGGTGATGAAGCCGTTTTTGCCCTCGCCCGGCAAAGGCGCATCCGCCCAAGACCTTGCGAGCCACCGCGCCGTGACGAATATGGCCGTCACATACTTCCGCATCACCTCGTGCGCCGTGATTTTTCAGGCGATTAACGTGTTCGGCAACAATTTTATCCGCGCAAACGGCCACCCCATAACCAGTATGCTGGCAATTATGCTGGCGGCTCTTTTAAACGTCCTATTAGATTTTATCTTTATTTTTGTGCTAAAGCTCGGCGTGACCGGGGCGGCGGTTGCGACGGTCATCGCGCAGGGGTGCTCCACCGCATGGATTCTCTATTACTTTTTCGGCAAAAAGAACGGCAAATTCTTTAAAACCGCGCGCTTTAGGCTCGAAATTAAAAAAATCCGGATTGAGCCCAAGCTCAGCCGGAGGATTATTGCGACGGGCTTCCCGATGTTTGTGTTTCAGGCGGCCAGCAGCATTTTGACGATTGTGCTGACATTCACCGTGTACCGCTATGTGCCGACGGAGGGCTTGGACGGAGCCGGCGTCGCGGCCGCGCGGGACGCCGCCGTCGCCTCGATTGCCGTCATCAATTCCATCCTGACGCTGCTTTTGATGCCGCTGACGGGCATAAATCAAGGCATGAACCCGATACTCGGATACAATTACGGCGCGCAAAACTACGGGCGCGTTAAAAAAACGCTTGCTTTGGGCACGGTTGCTGCAAGCGTCTTTGCCCTGTTGGTGTGGGGCGCGACCCGGCTGTTCCCGGACGAGGTCATCGGGTTTTTTACGCCCTACCCGGAGCTCGTCGACAAAATAAAGCCGGTGCTGAATGCGTGGCTACTGGCAACGTTCCTTTTAGGCATTACGGTCGTGGGGGGCAATTATTTTCAAGGGACGGGCAAGGCGGGGCGCGCGATGCTGCTCTCGCTTTTACGCCAGGTTTTGATTGTGGTGCCGCTGGTGCTTGTACTGCCGCTGAGCTTGGGGTACGACGGGATTTTTTACGCCCAGCCGATTTCCGACGCCGCGGTTACGGCGGTAACGGTCATCCTGCTGGAATGGGAGTTTTTGAGGAACCCGAAGTACAGGGGGAAGAAAATAGTGAATAGTGAATAGTGAATAGCTGCGGATAAGTGTTTGTGTGAATAAGGGCAAATTTCTTTTGTTCCTTAGGAAAAAAAAGAACACTCCTACTGTACACAATCGCAATTATCCCTAACTATTCATTATTCACTATTCACTATTCGTTCTCCTCCAGCTCCACCGCATGCGTCTTGCCCCCCTCGCTTTCTTCCCCGTCCGAAAAAATACACGCCTCCTCCGCTTCCCCATCCGCCTCCTCGTTTCCCGCACCTTCCTCCCCCGCGCCTTCTTCCGATGCGGGGGCGTTTTTTTCGTTTGCCGGTAGCGCGTCTGCCCGCAGCATATGCTTTTTGCACAATTTTATCGCGCTTTTGTAGTTAAAAATCGTAAATACTCCGGCAGCCGCCGAAAACGCCGCGCCGGCCGACACCGTCAAAATCAGCGCAAAATCATTAAAAAATGCGAGTGCCGAAAACGCCGCAAACCCAGACACCGCCAGCTCGACAGAAAAAAATTTCGATGGCCGCGTGCACGGTGACCCGGTCACCGTGCACGCCCTCTTTTCGCGTTTGACATACTTGCCGTGAGGAAAATTATTGTACTTGCGTGATTCTTCGAATACGGGGGGACGGTGGTGTCGACAATTTTTCTTGCGCTTGCCCGGCGCTGATTTTTCGGGGTTGTCGAGGGGTCTAACCCCTCGACAACCCCTCGTTAAAAGCGATAAAAGTAATCCTGCTATGAACACGGCGGCGATGGTTGCCACCAAAACATAAGCCGCAACATTGCCGTCTAAGCCTACAAAAAAGCTCCGTATATTTTGTGCCATAATACGGGTATCATAGCGCATTTTTGGCCGCGCACCGTACGGCATCCTGTCGAAAAAAAGTATATCGTGTTATACTTGACTTTGCCGTATGTAAACGCTATAATTGTTCCATGGAAAAAGGAGGAGATTCAGAAAAGTGAACAAAGTGAACCCCGGCGGAATAGAAGAGATCCACACGAAAATTAAAGGCGGTTCCCATGCCTTATTAACCGGCGTCGTTATGTCGATTCTGGTTGTTTTTTGTGCTATTGTTATGCTGATTGTATATAATGCCGACGCGTCTTTTGAGGACCCGCTTGGGAAGTATGTCGTGATGGCTGTCATTTTCTTTCCTTCACTCGGGTTTTTAATCACCTCCCTTGTGTTTATTTGGCGTGGATTCAAGCACAAAGCGATAGTGCGCCTTCTGTTTGCAAGCGGGTTATTGACACGAGGATCCGTTGCGGAAGCGCGAATGAAGCATCTCAATAAGCATTGGTGGCAGCATAAATTAACGTATACCTACATTGACGACAAGGGAAGCGAGTATACTGAGAAAATTGTCTTTATTACGCTTGGCCCAAGAGAATACATGCCAAAAGAGCGGATTACGATTGCCTTTTGCAACGGAATTTCCGCAATGGTGGTTTTAAGATAACATCCGGATGTCTTACATTTCAATAAACTCGCCGCCGGAAACGGCGAAAACGCTTTTGCGGGCGACGCGCTTTTTAAGAATCCGTCCGGCTGCCAAAGCGTAAAGCCCGATTTGCCTACGATAGGAAGCCATGAATTCTTCGGCGAGTTTGCCCGTTTTATAGTCGACAATCTCCACCATACCGTCCGCGTCCTCTATAAGCAGGTCGATAACGCCTTGCAGCAGTACGCCGTTTTCCATGCAATAGATAAACGGCAGCTCGCGGTAAAATTTCCGCCTACTCACGCGCTCCGCTATTTTTTCAAGCGCGGTATTGGCGGTGTTTTTTTGCAAAAGCCGCGCAAAATCGGGGTAGTTTTTTGAGAAGCCGTCGAAATTTTCGGGGAACGGCTTAGAAAAATCGGCGGTTTCTAAGAATTTGTGATAGGCGTCCCCGACATCGGTTCCGTACGCAGGTTCGGGGGGCGGGACTCGGGGCTCGGGGTTCGGGATTCGGGGGTCGGGGCTCGGGACTCGGGGCTCGGGATTCGGGATTCGGGGGTCGGGATTCGGGGTTCGGGATATTAACTCGTCTTCTTTTAACTGACCACTGAAAACTTCCCACTGACCACTGTCCAGGGGCTCGGGGGTCGGGATGGTTACGTTCATTCCCGTAGGGGTCGATTTACAAATCGACCCGCGGGCTGCACACCGTGCAACCCCTACGGCTTGCCGGCTCGCGTCCCCTCCGTCGTTTTCTCGCGTCGCTTCGCTCCCCGCGCCTGTAAAAAACATGCCGCCGGCATATTTTTGCGGCTTCGCCGCACTCCGCCAGCGCATTTTTCGTTTTTCGTTTTTCGTTTCATTTGTAATTTGTTCCGGGACGCCCGATGGGTCGTTCCCTACGGAAAATCCCCCTTCGCGCGCCAGTTGCGTTACCGTCGTCTTTACGGGCAATTGCGGGTGCGGGTACACAAAATCCGTGAACTTTCGGACGCAGGCAACAAAGTTTTCGCTCCCCTGCTTTTCCGGGGGGAGGTGTCGGGGGGACGGGGGCGTTGATTCAAAAATGCAAGATTTTTGAACCCCTGCGGGGCACTTCGCTACGCTCGTGTCACCACGCCTCGGGTCGCCGGACGGCGACCCTCCGTCCCCGGGCAGAGCCGCAACCAAGGATTCCTGATTCCCCGTAGGGCGGGGACTTGCTCCCGCCGTTGGGCTTGCTCCCGCCCCTACGGATTGCCGGCTCGCGTCCCCTCCATCGTTTTTCGTTTTTCGTTTTTCGTTTTTCGTTATATTTACCATCGCCGGGTACAGCCAGTCAAGCCAGCAGCGCGCGTCTATTCCCTCTTTGGGCTCGTAATCCTTCTTGATGCGGCTAAACAGCGCGAGATGGAATTTAGCACGCGTACAAGCGACGTACAAAATCCGCATTTCCTCCTCGCACAGTTTTTTGCGCACCTCCAAGACCGCCCGGCGGTACAGGCTGGTTTTGACGGTTTGCCCGCCAAAAAGATCAAACCACTTAAGCACCGCGCCGAACTTTACATCCAAAATGCAGTCCCTTTTTACATCGTCGAGGTTGAAATTTTTTGAGAGGTTCGGGAGTATTACGAACGGGAACTCGAGCCCCTTGGCGGCGTGCACCGTCATAATCCGCACCGCGTCCGCCTCTCCGCCGCCCGAAAGCTTAACCGCGCCCGCCTCCGCCGCCAAAAGTGCGGCGGCAAAGTCGCGCCCCGCCGAAAGAGCGGAGAGCCTGTCCAAAAACTTAGACAGCCCGTCCGCGGCGTTATGGGCGTCCGGAAGGCTGAAGGCATATTTAAAATAGTCGTGCTCGGCGCAAACCTTGCCTGCCAAATCCGCAAAGCTGAGTACCCGGGAAAGGTTTTCATAGCGCGCAAGGTTTGCAAACAGGGCTTGGAGTTTTTGAGAAAGTTCGGGATTCGGGGGTCGGGGGTCGGGGGTCGGGGCTCGGGGGTCGGAGCTCGGGGGTAAGGTATCAGGGCACAAGGCACAAGGCACAGGTAATGGATAACGCATATCACCGATACCTGTGACTTGTGCCCTGATACCTATGCCCTCACTCCCATTCTTTCCGTCTTCTTTCAACTGACAACTGACAACTGAAAACTGACAACTGTCTCCGGGATTCGGGACGGTTGCGCACATTCCCGTAGGGGTCGAAAGTCCATCCTGCGACCCGCTGCCGTTGTACGAGGAAAGTGCCGTGCCGGGGGGAGGGGTTGTCACGGGGACATAGTACTTGACAACCCTAACTTTTCCGGGGGGAGGTGTCGGGGGGACGGGGACGTCGATTTCGGAAAGCAAGTTTCCGAAACCCCTTCGGGGCACTTCGCGCTGTGCGCTCGTGTCGCCGTAAACCCGTCCCCGGGCAGAGCCGTAACCACCACGTCTCGCGTCGCCGTGCGGCGGCCCTCCGTCCCCGGGCAGAGCCGTGCCTGAGCATTCCCGATTCCCCGTAGGGCGGGGACTTGCCCCCGCCGTAAAGCACGCCACGTCCCCGGGCAAAGCCGTAACCTCACCATCCGCCCCTACGCCCTGACTCCTAACCAAAAATTCCCTCCGACATTCCTCATTCCTAATTTCTAATTCCTCACTTTCCTGTCCACTGAAAACTTCCCACTGACCACTGACCCCCGTAGGGGTCGATTTACAAATCGACCCGCCGTCCCCGGGCAGAGCCGTAATCAAGGATTCCCAATCCCCCGTAGAGGTCGGGTCGCCGGACGGCGACCCTCCGTCCCCCTGCTGTGCCGTAACCGTACAATATTTTTCACACGCCTCAAAAAACGGCCAATCGCCGCCATCCGGTTGGGCATCCGCCCACAGGCGAATTTGAGCCAATTCCCCGTCGGAAAAATAGCCGCCCAACGGAGACTTTAACACGGAGACAAGCGCGATATCGTCGCGGCGGTTGTCGATCAGCCGCAGGTAATTGATCAGCCCCCGGATCGCCGGGTTTTCCGCGCCGTCCGCGCTTTTTTGCATCGTTACGGGAACGCCCGCGCGCCGCAGCTTTTCGCTCAAAACCCCGGCAAACTTCCCCATCGAGCGCAGCAGCACCGCGATGTCGCCGAATTCCGCCGCCCGTTCCGCGCCGTCCTCGGCGATAAACCGCTTTTTAAGCGACAAAATGTGCGCCGTCACCGCATCGGCCTCGGCAGCTTCGGCGGAGGTGTCCGCATCGGCATCGGGGAATACGTGGTTTTTTACGCTGTACGGGGCTCGGGGGTCGGGCGTCGGGGTTCGGGGTTCGGGACGAGGGAAATTAGGAATTAGGAATGAGGAGTGAGGAACGGTGGAGGGATTGGGTGTGTTCATTCCCGTAGGGGGCGATGTCCTCGCTGGCCCGCCGGTTGCCAAGTCCCCCGCCAGCGCTGCAAGGCCTCTCTGCTCCCCGCCTACCGTTGTGCGGGCGCTCATTGCCGTGCCGGGGGGAGGTGTCAGGGGGACGGGGGTGTTGATGCCGAAAGGCAAGCTTTCGCCCCCCCTACGGGGCACTTCGCGCTGCGCGCTCGTGTCACCACGCCTCGGGTCGCCGTTCGACGACCCTCCGTCCCCGGGCAGAGCCGCAGCCACGGAGTCCCTCCGACATTCCTCACTCCTCACTCCTAACTCCTCATTCTTCCGACATTCCTCACTCCTCACTCCTAACTCCTCATTCTTCCGACATTCCTCACTCCTCACTCCTAACTCCTCATTTCCCACAAGCCGGCACACCACCGGCTCGACGCCCAGCGCGCCCAAGCCCGTCTCGTTAAAGCAAGCCGTGCCCGCATAATCGACGCCGCCAAACTCGCGGGTCATCGCATCACTAAACACGCGGTCGCAAAAGCGCAATATCCCGCTGTCGCTGCGAAAATTTGCGTTTAAGCGGATTACGAACTTTTCGTCCTCATAACCCGCAAATATCCCCGGGTCGGAAAGCCGAAAGCCGTAAATGGACTGCTTGACGTCGCCCACGTAAAACCTTTTTGCCGCAATGCGGGAAAAAATTGCGTCCTGCAAGGGGTTGACGTCCTGAAACTCGTCCACCATCAGCCACCGGAACCTTGCGCCGATTTCCGCAGCTGCATCGGGGTTGCACAAAATGCGGTACGCCGCGCGCTCAATGTCGTTAAAATCGCACCGGCTTTTGCGGCGCTTTTTTGCAGCAAAAATTTTTGCGGCGCTTTTAGCAAGCTCGACCAAAAGCGCTGTATGCCCCGCCGCAAGCGCAGGGTCGGCGTACGACAGCGCCTCGTCGCGCTCCGCGCAAAAATCCTTGTACGCGCCCCGCAACTTTTTATAGCGCTCGTAAAGCGCGGCCTGCGCATCGGACGCGGGTTTAATGACCGGGAGCCTTTTAAGCTCGCCCGCATCGGCAGCAACCTCGTCGTAAAAAACCGCGACAGAAGCGGCGCAAGACACAAAGCCTGCGTGCTCGCAAGTCGTTTTTAACTCTGCCGCACGCCGTAAAAACCCCCCAAGCAGGCTTTTATAATTCTCGGAAAGCGCCGCGATATGCCCGGCATGGCCTTGCGTCGCCGCAGCCGATTTTTCAAACCACGCGTCGGGGTCGGGGTGAATGGCGGAGAATTCGTATATCCTTTTTACGATAGCCGCCATCCGTTTGTCGTTTCGGCGCGGCGAAAGGATTTCAAAAAGCTCCAAAAAATCGCCTTGGGTCCGGGGTTCGGAGCTCGGGGCCCGGGGTTCGGGATTCGGGGTTCGGGATATTAACTCGTCTTCTTTTAACTGTCCACTGTCCACCGTCCACTGTCCACTGTCTTGCGCCGCTTCGGCAATCGCCTCGTCTACGGAAAGGTTTAGCAGTGCGTCCGACTCGGCCTCGTCCAACACCTCGAACGCGGGGTCGATGTCGTCGGCATAATAAAAATATTCGCGCGCGATAGAGGCGCAAAACGCGTCTATCGTGGAAATCTGCGCCGTCGGAAGCTGCCCGATGGCACGGGAAGCCCAAGTGGGGGGGCGGGGGTTGGGGATCGGGGATCGGGGCTCTGTGGTTGGGTATAAGGTATCAGGGCACAAGGCACAAGGCACAGGTAATTGATTTTGCATATCACCGATACCTGTGCCTTGTGCCTTGATACCTATGCCTTTTTCGGAAGTCGGGATTCGGGACATAAATCCATCTTCTTTCAATTGTCCACCGCCCACTGTCCACTGTCCACTAAGCTGCTGAAGCAGCTTAGTGCGCATATCGGCAGCCGCGGCTTTGGTGAACGTGCAGACTACCATGGAAGAAAGCTCCTCCCCTGCCGTCAAAAGCCTGAGGATGCGCTGAATCATCACGGTCGTTTTACCGCTGCCGGCAGAGGCGGAAACTAAAATTTCGTCGCAGTCGCTTAAGATGGCCGCACGCTGTGCGGGAGTGAATCGGTCTAAATCCATGATTAGTCCTCTTTAGAAAAAATCTCTTCCCGCCCTACCTTTGCATACTTGCGAACCCTGCCTTCCCCGTCCGCGCCAAAGCCGCACATCGCGCCAAAGCTACAGTAATCGCACACACCCTCGGCGGGGCTTGGCGCAATGTAACCCCCGCACATCTCCTCTAAAGCCTGCTGCGCCACCCGCACGGCGTATTCCGTCAGCCCGCCAAGCTCCCCCGTGCCCATGCCATACTCCGACTTTGCCATCGGAATAACGCCGTCCGCACCGGGCTTAACATTGCGCTTCGCCTCGATGACCGGGCTCTTATACCCGGGCTCGATCAAGCGGCGGTCTGCGGCCGCCAAAAGCTCCCCGGAGTCATTATACACCCCGCATAGGCTGCGCGGCGGCTCACCCGCCTCGATTAGCGGCTTTGAGAGCGGAAAGTAAAACATGCCGGCCCCTTGATAGCCGTTTTCCTCCAGCACCTTGGCGTACAGCGGAAGCTGGAGCGCGCGCCCGTAGTAGAGCTCTGTAGCCGAAAACTTGGGGAGCTTGCCGGTTTTATAATCGATAACGCGCGCAAACCCCCCAAAGGTATCGACGCGGTCAATCTTGCCGCGCAGATAAACCGGGGAGGGGCGGGATTCGGGTCGGGGAGAATTAGGAATTAGGAGTGAGGAGTGAGGAACGGTGGAGAGATTGGGTGTGTTCATTCCCGTAGGGGTCGATGTCCTCGCTGGCCCGCCGGTTGCCAAGTCCCCCGTAGGGGGCGCAAGTCCTCTCTGCAGCCCGCTGCCGTTGTGCGGTGGCTCTTGCCGTGCCGGGGGGAGGTGTCGGGGGGACGGGGACGTTGATTCAAAAAGGCAAGCTTTTTGAACCTCCTGCGGAGGCACTCCGCTGCGCTCCGTGTCACCGTACCCGTCCCCGGGCAGAGCCGCAGCCACGGAATCCCTCCGACGTTCCTCACTCCTCACTCCTAACTCCTCATTCTTCCGACATTCCTCACTCCTAATTCCTAACTCCTCACTCTTCCGACATTCCTCACTCCTCACTCCTAACTCCTCACTTTCCTGACCCCTAGCCCCTAAAAACGCCACCGTTTTTAGGTCGTTGCCGCGCGCGTGGCCGAACCGCAGCTCTAGACCCAACGGTTTAAACGCGCCCGCCGTGTACGATTCCGCGATGCGCCCGGCAAGGCGCGCGGCCTCGTCTACCGCGCGCGCCAAGAGGCGCTTGTTTTTTTCCAGCAGCGCGCCGAATTCTTCTTTAGCAATCGAGCCGGCAATCGCCCTCATGCGGTTTTCGGCGTCCTTAAAGCCGTCTAAAAAGCAGGCTTCGACAAAACGTTCCGCCGCCCGGTGCAAAAAGCTGCCGATGTCGGTAGGCCTGATTTCGCCCGTGTCGCGCTCTTTTAGCCGCAGCCCCCCGGCGGCAAAGCACCGGTATGGGCAGGCCAAATATTCCTCGAGCCGCGTGGCCGAAACGGTATTATCGCGAAAATAGAGCAAGGGAGTCCGGGGCTCGGGGCTCGGGGGTCGGGATTCGGGACGAGGAAAATTAGGAATTAGTAGTGAGGAGTGAGGAATAGCGGAGGGATTGGGCATGTTGTTTCCCGTAGGGGTCGGAGCCCGGCAGTTCGACCCGCTGCCGTTGTGCGGTAACTCTTGCCTTGCCGGGGGGAGGTGTCGGGGGGACGGGGGTGTTGGTTCAAAAAGGCAAGCTTTTTGAACCTCCTGCGGAGGCACTTCGCGCTGTGCGCTCGTGTCACCACGCCTCGGGCCGCCGCTTAGCGGCTCTCCGTCCCCGGGCAGAGCCGTAACCGCAGGACTTCGATTCTCCGCCAACGGCGATGCCCTCATCGCCCCGCCGTCCCCCTGCTGTGACGTAACCAATTTACAAAGCTCCGCCGTCATCGGCAAGCCCCTGCCGCCTGCCCGCATGTCCGACAGCGCGCCGAGCAAAAGCTCCGCCGCGTTTGAAAGGGTGGAGATTTCGGCCGCCATTTCATTCATTTTGGCCGCGTCGTTATGTTCCACCGCGTTGCGGAACGAAAGCCCGTCCGCTAAGCTCCGCCGCGTTTTTTCGACGGAATTGTGTACGACGCTTTTTGCGCCGCGCGTAACTGCGGACGCCAAATCCGAAATCCGGCTGTCCCCCGCAAGCGAGTACGCCAAAAAAAGCCGGTCGGCGGACGCTAAAACGCGCACCGCCTCGCACCGGGCGGCGCGAGCCAGCGCATCCGAATCCGGCCCGGCAGCCTTTCCCGCCGCCGAAAGAACGGCGTTATCCGCGTCGGAAAAAAGCCCCCCGGCTTCCCGGGCTTCAGGCAGAACGCCCTCGCAAAAATCGACGGCGAACACCTCTTTAAACCTCCCCGCGCGGAACGTTTCCGCGCCGCCCACCACTACCGCGTCCGCCGTTTCGTTGACGAGCGAAATGCCGGTCGCGCCCACACCCTCGGAGAAGAGGGAGAAGAGGGAATGAGGAGTGAGAAGTGAGGGGTGAGGAACGGCGGATGGGGAATAGGGGATGGGGGATGGGAATACAAATCCGTCTTCTTTTAACTGATCATTGACCACTGACCCCTGACCACTGACCCCCGCCAGCGCTGCAAGGCCTCTCTGCAGCCCGCTGCCGTTGTGTGAGAAAACTGCCGTGCCGGGGGGGAGGTGTCGGGGGGACAGGGACGTTGATTCAAAAAGGCAAGCTTTTTGAACCTCCTGCGGAGACACTTCGCTGCGCTCCGTGTCACCGTACCCGTCCCCGGGCAGAGCCGTAACCTCACCATCCGCCGCTACACCCTGATTCCTAACCCAAAAATCCCTCCGACATTCCTCACTCCTCACTCCTAACTCTTCATTCTTCCGACATTCCTCACTCCTAATTCCTAACTCTTCATTCTTCCGACATTCCTCACTCCTCACTCCTAACTCCTCACTCACCTCCCCCCTAACCCCTGAAAGCTGACCCCTGTCCACTGACTCCTGGCCCCTGAAAACCGAAGTTAAAAACTCCGCGGCCTCCAAGAGCCCGTCGTAAATTTGCCCCAAATCCGCGCCCGCGATTTCCGAGAGTTCCGCCGTTTTCTCTTTTGCACCGCATAAGGTAAATACGCCGCGCAAAAAATCACGGAACGCCTCGCCCGTTTTGGCGGACGCGAAAAGCTTGGCGAATTCGGCCAAGAACCCAACGAGCGAGGCGCGCACATTCTCGGCGGTTTTGGATTCGGGACTCTGGATTCGGGACTCTGACAAATGTGACAAATGGGGACGGATCCATTTGTCATTTTGACAAATGGATCCGTCCCCATTTGTCACTGGCCACTGACCACTGTCCCCCGCAAACTCCTCCAAAAACCCCTTGTAATTAACGCCCCGGCTCAATACGTACTCCTCAAAAATATCTGCGGCACGCTTGTCGATGCCGGAATAATAGTTTTTTGACAATGCAATCATGTCTTGGCGGCGAAAGCGCCCGGCCGCCGAAACGCAAAGCTCTAAAAACCGGAACAGCTCGGTATCGCGCAAGTTAAGCTTGCGGTCGATGAAAAACGGGATATCAAATTCGGTTAAAATCCGCTCGATCGGCGCGTAATCGGCGGGGGGCGCCAGGATGCAAAAATCCCGGAACCGTGCGCCCTCTATCACGCCGCGCCGGATGCGCTTTGCCGTCGCTTTGACGCGGTCAGAAATCTCGGCCGCCTCAAAAAACTCCATCTCGCCGAATGCATACGTCAGGCTTTCGACGTCGAAAAAGGTATAGGAGGCGGCTTTATCTTCAAAAATCGCCAAAACGTCGCGCTCTAACGCGGTAAACCGGTCGAAACCCGCGACATAAAAATGCGTGCACGAGAGGTCGTCGTAGGCAATATCGCGTGCAAGCAGCCGCATCCGCCCGGCCAAATCGACGAATTTGTTTTCCGTTTCGGCCAAAAACCGCGTGTAGACGCGTGCGATGTCGGCCAGCTTTAAGCCTGCCGCGCCGCCTTTGCCGACAAAATCGGACGGCGCCAAGCCCGCGTTTGCCGCGACCGAGATTGTTTCGTACATTTTAGCGGCAAAGCCCGGAAGGCGCGCGCTGCTTTTAAAAACGCGGAAATCCTTTTTTACCTCGTCTACGATGCCGCGCACCAGCATCACCGCGCCGCCCGCCGATAAAAACCCGGGGTCGCGGCGCACAAATTTTTGAAAAAGCCGGTTAAACGTCAGCACCTCGACGTCAAACGCGCCGGTTCCCCTTGTAAACAAAAATCGCTCCATGTAAATGGAGCATTTATCCGGGACGACAACGTAATGTTTCACGGCCAAATCGACCGTGCGCGCGCATAAGCAATCGCGCACGGCCAAAAATGACGCGTAAAAGTCAGTAAAGGTTTCGACCCGGATTCCCACACCGTAAGTATACGGCATTTGAAACGATTTTGCAAATATAAAATGTAAAATACAAAATATAAATTTCGGATTTTTTTCGCAGTTCGGGGTTCGGGGTTGAAAGAATTAGGAATTAGGAATTAGGAGTGAGGAATGATGGATGGGTTGGGGATATCGGAATTTTTATCCGCATTTGTAATTTGTAATTTGTAATTTGTAATTTGCAATTTGTAATTTGTAATTTGTAATTAGTTCCCGCCAGCGTCGCACGGTGTGCAGCCCGCCGGAACCGACACGGCATATATGGCGCGGGTCGCACGGTGTGCGACCCCTACGGTTGGATTTGCGGACGCTCATGCTTTGCGGCTTCTCAATCCCATCCGACGTTTTTCGTTTTTCGTTTTTCGTTTAAAATCCCGGCCGACGTTTTTCAGTTTTCAGTTTTCAGTTTTCGTTATCGTCATCCGCCGCCCTGCGGCGGATGATGATTTCCCCGAAAATCTCGTCCTGCGCCGCAAGGCACGCCTGCATTTTTAAGAGCTCCAAGAGCGCCTGAAAGGTGGTGATGATTTCGCTCTTGGTGTAGTCGGATTCGAAAAGCTCCGTAAAACCCACTTCCTCGCGGATGAGTAATATGTCGCGGATGTGCCCCATTTTGTCGGCGACGGTAAAGCGGTCAAGCACGATTTTGCGCGGCGGAGCCGAAAACCCGCGCTGCTCCATCTTTAAAAACAGCTTCTGCATCGCGCCGATCATGCCTTCCATCGTCATGTCGCGCAATATAATCTGCGGGTCGCCCACGGAAGGGTCGGGCGGGCGGAAAAACAAGCCGACCGTCTCTTGCAGCTTCATCTTCTCCCCCGCTTCCTTAAACAGCTTGTATTCCTCTAAACGGCGGATTAGCTCCCTTTTGGCGTCGTTTTCGTCCGGGATTTCCGCTTCGGGCTTTGGCAGCAGCGCTTTTGACTTAATTTCGATTAAAATCGCGGCGGTTTCGATAAATTCGCTGGCTTTTTCTAAATCCGTCTCGGCCAAATCCTGCATCAATGCCAAATATTGCTCCGTAATCTTGGAGACAAAAATGTCCTCGATGTCAATCCGCGCCGCTTTAACCATAAAGAGCAATAAATCCAGCGGGCCGTCAAAGTCGTCGATTTTAACGTCCAAAGGGCCGTCGAACTCCTCCGCGCGGTCGGTTTTTAGCTTTTCTATGTACGCGCTCGTCCGCTCGTCCAAGCTTAAAGTGCGCGGCTTTGGGAGCTCGAACTCCGCAATCTTTTTTACTACAACGCCCATGACACCTTTACCCCGAACAAGAGTCGCCAAAAGTTTAAAAAGACGTTCCGTATCCCGCCGCCCACATAGTTCATCAAAAATCTGAGCGGATCCATCCATTCCGGATACCAATCGACATACCGCGCGGCCATGCCAGCAAGCAAGCTAAGCCCGATAAGCCCCAACAAAATATACGGCCCGAAGTCGCGCAAAAACTTGGTCGCCTTGTTGAGCGGCTTGGTCGCGGATTCTAAAATGCGATGCCCGTCGAGCGGCCAAATCGGAAGCAGGTTGAAAATCGTCAGGTTGATGTTGATAAGCATAAACAAATAAAAGAACCACGCCAAAATATATGCGGCCACGTTTGCGCCGTCGTAGAGGCCCAAAAGATACCCAAAATGCGGAACGCCGTTGACGCGCTCCAGTAGTGCGAGCACTAGGGCGCACACAAACGCCATGATTAGGTTGAGCGCGACGCCCGCGATTGCTACGAGAAAAAAGCCGAGCCTTTTGCGACGAAAGTTGTAGGGGTTGACCGGGACGGGCTTTGCAAACCCGAACCCCGCGAACAGCAGCATCATAAAGCCGAACGGGTCAAAATGCTTTATCGGATTCAGGGTAAGACGGCCGGAATCCTTAGCGGTGGTATCGCCGTTCCATTTTGCCATATAGCCGTGCGCGCACTCATGCAGGACAATCGCGGTTACGATTGCCAGCACAAATATTAACATTTCTTGCGGGGCAAGGCCGAGTAGAAGCATGGGGATAGGTTCCTTTAATTCTTTCTCTTTAAAAACGGTGGGTAGTATTAACGAAAAATGAAAAATGAAAAATGAAAAACGAGGGATAAGTGTTTGAGGGTTCAAGATATTCTTTCTTTTGTTCCCGCCAGCGTCGCACGGTGTGCGACCCGCCGGAACCAACACGGCTTATTACGATTGGATTTGCGGACGCTCATGCTTTGCGGCTTCCCTTTCCCGTCCGACGTTTTTCGTTTTTCGTTTTTCGTTATTCGCTATTCGTTAAATCCTCGTCGCGTGCGGCAACATCCGCATACCCCTGCGGCCGCACAATAACCTGCGCTTTGCCGTGCCCGCACAGCACCACCGGCGGGACGGGGTTGCGGTTGTAATTGGACGCCATCGAAAAGTTGTACGCACCGGTGGAGAGGACGGCCAAGATGTCGCCGGAGGCTACGGACGCGGGGAGAGCGACTTTCTCAATCAGCGTATCGGTTTCGCAGCACTTGCCGGCAACGGTGAAGTTTTCCGTTGCACTCTCAAGCGCCTTATTCGCTACAATTGCGTCGTACTTTGCGTCGTAAAGGGTGTAGCGCGGGTTTTCGAACAGGCCGCCGTCCACCGCGACGTAGTTTTTGAGACCCGGGATTTTCTTGACCGCGCCGACGGTGTAGAGCGTGGTTCCCGCCTCCCCTACCAAAGACCGGCCGGGCTCGATGATGAGCTTGGGGGCGCCGATTGACTTTTGCGCGATGCACGCGTTTAGCTTATCCGCAATCGCGCCGACGAATTCGGATAAGGGGGGCGGCTCGTCGCCGGGCAGGTAGCGTATCGCGTAGCCGCCGCCCATGTTGAGCTCGCGGACATCCCCGCCGATTTCCTTGCGGATTACGGCGATTAAATCTGTCATCCGGTCAACCGCCGCCAAAAACGGCTCGATTTCGAATATTTGAGAGCCGATGTGGCAATGGATGCCTAAAAAATCGAGGCAAGGGTGCGAGAGGATTTCTTTGACGGCGGGGATGACGTCCTCCGGCAAAAACCCGAATTTAGAATCTGCGCGCGCGGTTTGAATAAAGTGGTGGGTGTGCGCGTCCACCTCGGGGTTGATGCGGATAAGAACGCCTTGACGGCGGGGAGAATGACGAATGACGAGTGACGAGTGACGAATTTCGGATGGGATTGCAGCGGAGTTTCCCGTAGGGGGCAACCCATTGGGCACCCCGCCGATACAAGCATCCGTCGTTTTTTGCGGGGCGCCCAATGGGTCGCCCCCTACGAGTTCGTTATTATCTCCATCCGTATTTGTAATTTGTAATTTATAATTTGTAATTTCTTCTGAATCCGCTGACCCCTGACCCCTGACCCCTGACCCCTGACCCCTCGCCACCTCGGCCAGTGTCTTGATTTCATCAAAATGGTCGATAACAATCGCGTGCACGCCCGCGTTGGCGCCGGCGGCAAGCTCCGCGCGCGATTTATTGTTGCCGTGAAGGTATAACCGCTGCGGGTCAAAGCCCGCGGCCAAAGCGGTGTACAGTTCACCGCCCGAGGCGACGTCGGCGCCTAAACCTAAAGGAGCGATGATTTGATATATCGCCTTGCAACCGAAAGCCTTGGACGCAAAGCACACCAAATTGTCCGGGTATTTTTTATCAAGCGTGCTTTTCATCTCCAAAGCGGCGGATTCGATGCGTCCCCGCTCCATCACATACAGCGGCGTCCCGAATTCCTTTGCCAAATCTTCCGCATCGCACCCGCCAAGCTCAAGATGCCCGTTTTTATTTATCGTAAGCGTACTTCGTAAGTTCATGAGGGTAGTATAGCACGAAATGAAGAAAAGAGCAAATAAATTACTTGCTCTTTTTGGGAATTAAGAAATCGAAAAATATTTTACCTCAGCGTCGGGTGTTTTCCGGCGGCGAAGTCGAGGCCGGTTAAATCCCAAACCGCGGCGTCCCAGCCGAGTTTGTCCGTATAGAACGATACGGAATTAAGGTCTTCCAAGGTACATACCAGGGTTGTGCTTCCGGAATCCGACGGGTTATGGTATTGGCCGGTGGATTCCCGGTAAAATTCCTGTCCTTCGTAACGGTAGGATTGCGCCCTGTGCCCTATCGCGCAAAGGCCGGCCATCGCCATCAAGCTGCCGATATTGATATCGGTTACCTCGGTGATATTGCCGGTCGCAAAGCAATTGAAAATCTTGCCCTTCGTTCTAGCCGGATAATTGTCCGCATTATAACCGGCTAAGCCCCCCGCAGAATTCACGTATTCAATGGTTATATGGACGGACGCATAACAATTCTGCACCGTAGCCTTTTCTATATACCCAACTAAACCGCCCGCAAACATAAATAGACTCATCGCCGGATTCGGATGCTTATTATACAAGTTCACGTTGCCGCCGGCCGCGTAACAATTTTCTACCAAGCCGTCTTCGGCAACAACTCCTACCAAGCCGCCGGCCATACAAGAAATAGCGGAGGAATTGGTTACGTCGATCATAAAGTTCTCCACACCCAAATTTCGGATAACTCCGCGGCTTGCGCCGAATAAACCCACGCAATCATAAAAAACCGTAATGTTAAAATTGCTTACCGTATGGCCGCTCCCATTAAAAATGCCGGAAAAATACACGGTCTCCTTACCGCTTACAAATGCGCCTATCCCGATCGGCATCCACTCCGCACCCTCTAAATCAATATCCGCCGTCAACATGAAATACGTATCGGCAAAATCCATCCCAAGGTTCACCAATACGGATAACGCCCATAAGTCCTCGGCGTCGGCAATCAAAAAGGGGTATGCCTCCGTGCCCCATCCGCCTTCTTCCACCTCGTATTCGACCGGAAGCGACCAACCGGAATCGGCGTAGTTTTCTCCGTCGCCAGCCGCCAAAACCTTGATGGGATATATCCCGGGCGCCATCAATGCCGGTATCACTAAGTCGAACTCGGGCGCATCGGCGGTGCCGATTTCCGTGCCGTCGATGCTCACCTTATAGCCGGAAGCGCCCGAAACCGCGTCCCACGTAAGCGATGCGTCGTTAATCTGCAGGTTCGACGGCACGGCAAGGCTGACGACGGGGCGAATCACTTTATATTCAAAAACCGCAGACCAATCGGAATCGACGTAGTCTTCCCCGTCGCCGACCGCTTTTACCTTGATTTGATACGCCTTTGCTTCCGTTAAATCCGATAACGGGTAACTTGTAAGCTGCGCGGCGTATTCCGCGCCGTCGATGCTCACCTTGTAGCCGTTTGCGCCCGAAACCGCATCCCACGTAAGCAACGCGTCGTTAATCTGCAGGTTCGACGGCACGGCAAGGCTGACGACGGGGCGAATCACTTTATACTCAAAAACATTAGACCAATCGGAATCGACGTAGTTTTTCCCGTCGCCGACCGCTTTCACCTTGATTTGGTACGCCTTTGCTTCCGCAAAATCCGATAACGGATAACTTGTAAGCTGCGCGGCGTATTCCGCGCCGTCGATGCTCACCTTATAACCGGAAGCGTTGTCTACGGGCGTCCATGAAAGAACCGCGCCGTCCGCTTGAAGGTTTTGAGGCGCGGCCAGCGGCCCGGCTTGGCGGCAAGCGGAAAAACATAACGCGGCAATCAATGAAACGATCGTAATGCATACGGCTTTTTGCAAATTTTTCATACCGTAACATTATCACAAGCCGAATAAAAAAGCAAGCGATTCGCCTACTCTTTTTGAGAGCGGGCATTTTGACAAATGGGGACGGGTCTATTTGCCAAATTGGCAAATAGACCCGTCCCCATTTGTCACCATCCGGCAATCGCATCGCCTACGATGTCTAAATACGTTTTCTTCTTGACGTCGTTTTCGGCGACGAGGTTTACGCGGCCCGCCTCGACGCCGTCCACTTTTACGACCAGCTCGCCCGCCACCTGATTCATCGCGACGGGCGCGGTGAGTTTTTGCACCGTCGGCTCGCTCGCCACCTCGCGCTTGCCCTTCTTGCCGAAATAATACAAATCGTCCGCAGGCACTACGTTCACAAATTCCGCCTTGCCTTTTTCGACGCGCACGGGGTCAACGACCGCCGCGCCCTTTTCGACAAGTCGGCGCGTCTCGTAATTGGCAAAGCCGTAGTTAAACAGCTTGGCGTTTTGGGCGTTGCGCTCTTTAGAGGTCGCCGCGCCCATCACCACGCTTATGAGCCGGGTTTGCCCGCGCTTAGCGGTGGCGGAGAGGCAGTACATCGCCTCGGTGGTAAAGCC